>ENA-OPTB01002073-OPTB01002073.1-human-gut-metagenome-genome-assembly--contig:-NODE-2073-length-13619-cov-3.177824_pt1 | contig 13619 bp, 10 predicted proteins | sample MGYA00241810_ERZ501911 | MGnify/ENA primary metagenome ERZ501911 (study PRJEB25962, sample SAMEA2042304) | human gut metagenome | biome: human gut; feature: human-associated habitat; material: faeces... | reverse complement strand
TTATATAATATTTAAATATTATTTTACAACCTTTTTTCGATATTTTTTTCGTTTTTTACATTTATTTCTTCAATATAAAACATGTTATTCTATTAAAAAAAACTCAATCTAAATATCTTCTATTCTTTTCTTTCCTACTACAACAAATCTTCCATCTTCTGTATAATATGAGCATGTAGTTAAAGTAATTAATTCATCTCCATATTCTGCTGTTGCATCAATACCATATATAGATGCTTTCTTTATGTTTTTTATAAAATTTTTATATTCTTTCTCATTTTTTGAATTCATAAAATTATAATACTTAAAAACATCTTTATTGTTTTTATTATACACTTTTGCTCTAAATACTGCTATAATATCATACTCAGCATCTTCATTTTCTGTTGTAAATCTTATAACTGGGTGTTTCTTATAATACTCTTCTTCCACATACTTCGTTAAATCTGTAAACATTTCATTATTAACCATGTAATGACCATATATCATTAAGTTATTTCCTTTAATATTCCAATTATAGTCACTATCTAAAAAAATTGCTCCTCTTTCTGCATTACCTCCTTTATAATTATGTGTCAAATAAAATTCATTATCTTTTCCTTGCACTACAGGATAACTTATATGTGTATCTTTTATTTCAATCCATCCTACTATATTTTTATATTCTTTTTTAAGTTTTGCAACTTGTGCCATCCTCTTAATAGATTCCGCTTCATTTTCCTTTCTAATTTCTTCTGCACTTTTTTCCTGTGATTTTTGATTTTCTTCATTATTTATGTTGTCTTCATTTTGAACTTCCTTATTATCGTTTTTTTGTTTTTCACTTTCATTGTTATTCCCATCATTTGTTTTACTGTTTTTGTATTTTTCTTCTATTTCTTTAACATCTTCTATATCAATTGAGTTTAATAAATCTCTTTCATTTTCTGCTTCTTTTTCCCTGAAGATATTTCTCTTACCAGATTATTTCCACTATAGAAAACATCGGTATCTATTTTCACATTTTCCTCGTCACCAATATTATGTAAGACACTTTCAATTTGATGTGCAATCAGATCATCATCATCGCAGATTGCGATATTTAATTTTTTCATTATAAACCTAATATTCCTTCCTTACATTTTTTAAGTGATTGTAGTCATAAATTTTAACACACACGTTCCACTTAACTTTATATTTGTTTTTTATATAAATAAAGACTGTTAGCATGTGATATATATTTGCTAGCAGTCCTTTTATATTTCTAATATAATTAATTAATATCATTAATATTTCACAGAGATTTATTTTTCTTCTTTTTTCTTCATATAAACAATTCCAGCTGTTGATGCTATAATTGTTAAAATAGCAAGTCCTAAATAACTTTCAACACCAGTTTTTGGAACATCATCTTTTTCTTCTTCATTTACTTCTGGCTTTTCTGGTTCTACTGGTTTTTCGTTTTCTATTTTAGTTGTTCTTGCATAAATAGTTGTGTCAGTATCTAATTTTGCATTAAAATCAAATGCATTTGTATAGTTTTCATTTGTAAAGAATCCGTCTATTTCATAACCTTCTGGTACTTTTATATGAGACTTTAGCAATTCTGCTGTAACTGTTGCACCTTTGTCTACAGTTATTTTATTAGAATTTTCTCCTCTAATTAATGTTACAACAACCTTTTGAACATCTGTATTAGGTGTTGCACTTTCTGGTATAGCATTTTCTGAAATAACATTATTGTTTTTATCGGTTAATACAACTTTGTCACCAGCTATAACAACTTTATTTGTTGTATTTTCTGTATTTGTTACTGTAAACTCTGTAAGATGACCATTTGTAGCAGGACGAACTACGTTTTCATTTACATCAGATGTTAGTGTTCCATTCATAGTTAATGTCGGATTATTTGTAGCAGATGCACCTTTATCTATCTCTATACCATTATTAGTGTCTGCACCATTAAATCCTAAATGTAAGTCTATTACCTCTACATTACCACCATTTACTAAAACTCCACCATATCTAAAACCTACTATTGAGACATTATTTAATATAACAGTTGCGCCATCATATGCTTGTACACCATACTTTGGACCATTATTTAAATTTATGTCCTTTAATGTAAGTTTCCCTGCTGCCAATTGAGCTGTAAACATTGTTTGATTTCCAGATGTTGATGTCCACTCTGTAGAACCTGCAACAGTATAACCATTACCATCTATTGTAAGTGTTTTTTGAATTACAATTGGCTTTGTTACAGTTATGTTGTTTTGAATTTCAACTGTACCACCATCATCAACATTTTCTATTGCTGTAATTAAGCTCTCTTCGTCTGTTGCTGTTTCTGTACTAGCAGCATTACTAACAATTGGCATACAAAGTAATACTAGCATAGTTAATGTTAAAAATAACACTATTTTAATTGTGTTTTTCATTTTAAACCTCCTAAATTGTATTTTATAGTAACCTTATTAAAATCAGTTTTACTATATTTATAATTTATTTTGTCAATTTTTTTGTTTTTTATTTATCTTTTCAAAATTAAAATTTTCCAAATTAAATAGTATATCTTTTCCATAAAAAAGGAGATACTGTATTTGAAATGTACCATAAAGTTAAACTTTTTATCTAACTTTTTTTGGTTCAATTCAATTAGTATCTCTGTATCTCTTTTTAATTAATTTATTTAATATAACATTTCATGAGCACTCATTATACCAAATGTTCCAATTCCCACAGCAACAAATATTGCTATCATTATAATAACTAATAAAGCTACAATAAAATATGACCTAGCATAATTTTTTCTGTTAATGTTTGAATTGTCAAATGCATAAATAATTAAGAATATCCATCCTATAATTGGTATTGCAAAAAGGATATTATAACCAAAGTATGCCCATGGTGAAAGTGGTCTATAGTATGGTGGAATACTTGGATCATTTTTGTAATTATAGTTAGGATTTGAATTTTGGTTGAAATTACCATTTTGATTGTAATTTCCATTTGAAACATTGTTAGCATTATTATTTTGGTTCATATTTTTCTCCCCCTTTTATTATATCTATAATTATTGTTAGTTAATATAACAAATATTATCTAGGATTTTTAATTGCTGCTTGTGCTGCTGCTAAGCGTGCTATAGGAACTCTAAATGGTGAGCATGATACATAAGTTAATCCAACATTATGACAAAATTCTACTGTTGGTGGATTTCCTCCGTGTTCACCGCAAATACCAAGTTTTATATCTGGTCTTGTTTTCTTTCCTAAGTCAACTGCCATTTTAACTAATTTGCCTACACCTTTTTGGTCTATTTTTGCAAATGGGTCAAATTCATAAATTTTCTTTTCATAATATGCATCTAAAAATTTTCCTGCATCATCACGGCTAAATCCAAATGTCATTTGTGTCAAATCATTTGTACCAAATGAGAAAAATTCAGCTTCTGTAGCAATTTCATCTGCTGTTAATGCTGCTCTAGGTATTTCTATCATTGTTCCTACATGATATTCTAATTCTACTCCTGCATTTGCAATTTCTTTATCTGCTGTTTCTGTAATTATATCTTTAACATATTTTAACTCTTTTAATTCTCCTGCAAGAGGTATCATAATTTCTGGAACTACATTCATTCCTTCTTTATTAACATTTATAGCAGCTTGAATAATAGCTTTAGTTTGCATAGCACCTATTTCTGGATATGTTACATCCAATCTGCATCCACGGTGTCCCATCATAGGGTTAAATTCATGTAATCCAACAACAATGTTTTTAAGTTCGTCAAATGTCATGCCCATGTCGTTTGCAAGTTGAGCAATTTCTTCGTCTGTATGTGGTAAAAATTCATGTAATGGAGGGTCTAATAATCTTATTGTTACAGGATATCCTTTCATTGATTTATATAACCCTTCAAAGTCTTCTCTTTGCATTGGTAGTAGCTTATCCAATGCTTTTTCTCTTTGTTCTACTGTTTTAGATACTATCATTTCTCTTATAGCTGCAATTCTTTCTGGTGCAAAAAACATATGCTCTGTTCTACATAAACCAATTCCTTCTGCTCCAAATTTATATGCAGTTACTGCATCTCTTGGAATATCTGCATTTGCTCTTACTCCCATTTGTCTATATTGGTCTGCCCAATTCATTAGCTTTTCAAAATTTCCTGAAATTGAAGGCTCTTCTGTTTCTATTCTTTCTCCATATACATTTCCTGTTGAGCCATCTAAAGAAATATAATCTCCTTCATGGTACACATTTCCTTCTGAATCTGTAAATATTTTTTCTTTTTCATTTATTGAAACTCCATCACATCCTGATACACAACATGTTCCCATTCCTCTTGCAACAACTGCTGCATGTGATGTCATACCACCTCTTAAAGTTAAAACACCGTGACATACATTCATTCCGTCTATATCTTCTGGTGATGTTTCAAGTCTTACCAAGATTAAATCTTTTTCTCCTTCGTCATGTTTTCTTACTGCATCTTCTGCTGTAAATACAATTTTACCTGTTGCAGCTCCTGGAGAAGCAGCTAATCCTTTTGCAATAACTTTTGCAGCTGTTAATTTTTCTTGATTAAATACTGGATGCAATAATTGTTCTAATTGATTTGGTTCTACTCTTAAAACAGCTTCTTTTTCTGTTACCATACCTTCGTTTACTAAGTCAACTGCAATTCTTAAAGCTGCTGTTGCTGTTCTTTTTCCATTTCTTGTTTGTAAGAAATATAATTTTCCTCTTTCTATTGTAAATTCCATATCTTGCATATCTTTATAATGCTCTTCTAATTTACGAGAATACATTACAAAGTCATCATATGCTTGTTTATTTACTTCTGCTAATGTTTCTATTGGCTGTGGAGTTCTAATTCCTGCAACAACATCTTCTCCTTGTGCATTCATTAAATATTCACCAAATAATTTATTTTCTCCTGTTGCTGGATTACGAGTAAATGCAACACCTGTTCCGCAGTCATCTCCCATATTTCCAAAAACCATTTCTTGTACATTTACTGCTGTTCCCCAATCTCCTGGTATATCATTTAATCTTCTATAAGTAATTGCTCTTGGATTATTCCATGAACGAAATACAGCTTTTACAGACTCTATTAATTGTGCTTGTGGCTCTTGTGGAAATTCCTCGTTTATGTGTGTTTTGTAAATTTCCTTAAATACACTAATTAACTGTTTTAAATCATTTGCATCTAATTCTGTATCTTGTTTAACACCCTTAGCTGCTTTTATCTTATCTATTTCTTCCTCAAATAATTTTTTTGGTACCTCTTTTACAACATCACTATACATTTGAATAAATCTTCTATAGCTATCATATGCAAATCTCTCATTTTTTTGCGCAATAGCTTCTACAACTTTATCATTTATACCTAAGTTTAATATTGTATCCATCATACCTGGCATAGATGCTCTAGCTCCTGAGCGAACTGAAACTAATAGTGGATTTTCTACATCTCCAAACTTTTTGCCAGAGATATTCTCTAGTTCTTTTAATGCTGAAAAAATTTGATTTAATACTTCATCTGATATTGTTTCTTTATCTTCATAATATTTTATACATGCTTCTGTTGTAACTGTAAATCCTTGAGGTATAGGAAGACCAAGGTTTGTCATCTCTGCTAAATTTGCACCTTTACCTCCTAATAGTTCTCTCATTGAAGCATTTCCTTCTTTAAATAAATATACATATTTTTTGTCCATTGTTTCCTCCTTAAATAAATTTAATATCTATACATAACATGCGTAAAAAAGCACATATTATACATACTATTTCATATGTTTCGGCTTATGATGTTTACCTAATTTATTGTTTTTATTTCTTCTTATTGATGATTTTCTTTTAATGTTCTCTAATTCTTCATTATTATCCTTGTCAAAATAAGATTTTGGTTTATTATTATCTTGTTCATAATATTCTTGTTCATCTAACAAATCTTTTTGATTATATTTTATCTTACATTCCTCTGGCTCTATAATTTTCGGTTCTATAAAACCATCATCTTCTTCATAATCATTAAATTTTAAATTTTTATAAGTGATTATTTCACTTGTATCTTCTATTTTATTTTCGCTTATTCTATCTTCTTCTATTTTACTTATTTTATCTTTATTTATTTTGCTTTCAGTTACTGTATTTTCATTTGTTTTGTTTTCAATTACTTCATTTTCTTTTGAAACTATTTCGTTAAATTCTTGTTCATCATTTTCTTTTAATAAAGCATTTTCTGCATTACTATATAAATTGTGTTCACTAATATTTTCATTATTGTATAAATTTTGTTTATTATGTTTTTTAGTTTTATTTACTAATTCTTCAATATCTTCGGCCCTTATTCTATTATTATTGTCTAATGCTAGCTTAATTTCTGCAATATTCAGTGGCTGTGTATTTTCCATATTTATATTAGTTGAATTTATCATAGTTTCTTTTGTTTGATTTTCAATGTCTTTAGTATACAAATCTTGGAACGAAAAATCTGTATTTCTTAAAGTATCATTTTCTTGATTTTCCATTTCCTCGTTTTCCATATATTTGTTATTTGATGAATAGCTGCTTTCTTCTGCATAGCAATCTTCTTTATATATTCCTATTTTTACTAATATTGGATATACTTTACTTCCAAAAGGTATCATTAAAATGTCTTCTTTTTTTAACGATTTTGTTAATAATATCATAGCCACATAAATTAATGCACCACAAAGTATTGATATAATTGTTGCAATATTTCCACTAATTACTTTAGAAAGTCCTGCATTTATAAAGTATACAAATACCCCCATTGTAACAGCTGCTATAATTGGTTTTACAATATTGTTTTTTAATTTCAAATTCAATCTTATACTTTTTCTTAAGCTTGTAAAACAAATTGTAAATGCTACAACTTGACATACAATTGAGCTTATTCCTGCCCCTATTATTCCCATGTTTGGGTTACTAATTAATACTATATTTAATATAAATTTAATTAATGCTCCAACTGCTAGAGCAATTGCAGGAGTTTTAGTTTTGTTTAATCCATATAGTCCTCCATTAATTGTTTGGCTTAATGCTATAAATATCATCGAAATAGAATATAGCATTAAAATATTTGCTCCATCAGAAGCTGTTGGATAAATTAAGTTTAATATTGGTTGCGCTAGTGCAATAAAACCTGCAGCACAAGGTAAAACTATTATAAGTGATGAAAATAGCGAAAAGCTTAATCTTTTAGAAGCTGTTTTATAATCTTTTTTTGCAATTGCTGCTGCAATAGCTGGAGTAAGTGCTGTAGAAAACGCCACATTTATTGCTACTGGAAGTCCTACTAAAGTATCCATTTTTGCCAGAATACCAGTCATATTCATTGCATATGCTTCCAGTGCCTCTTTTCCCCCTGTAATTATTGATGCAAATGCAGTTTGAATACATCTACTAACTGTTGAAGAATCTATTATTGGATTTACAACAGATATAACAGAACTAATTGTAATTGGTATAGACATTGCTAAGATTGCTTTTAATAATTGTCCATTTGTTTTATTTCTTTCTGGTGAAATTTGTTTTTTGCTTACTCTTATTTTTCTTCTCTTATAATACAAGATTAGATACATAAATGTAATTATAATAGCAAGAGTTGAAGATAAATTTCCTCCAGCTGCCATTATATAAGGTTCTTTACCTATTAATGCATATACAAATGTTATAGATAAAACACAATTAAAAAATTGCTCTAAAATCTGTGATGCACTTGTTGGTTTCATGTCATTTTGTCCTGCGAAATATCCTCTAAATACTGCAGATGCTGCTACAAATACTATTGCAGGTGCTAAAACTTGCATTACATATTTTACATCTGGTACATTAAATACTAGTGTTGCTATTGGCTCTGCTGCAAAAAACAATAATAAAGAGAATACTAATCCTAGACTTACAAAAAATGTCATACTTATTTTAAAAATTCTTTGTGCACCTTTATTGTCTCCTATTGCTATTCTCTCGGAAACCATTTTGGAAACAACACTTGGAATTCCTATAGATGAAAGCGCTAAAAGTAGCGAATAAATTTGATATCCCGTAGAATAATAACCAAGTCCAGTATTTCCAAAACCTTCTGCATTTGTAATTACAAGTCTATATATTAAACCTAATAATTTTACAGATATTTGCGCAAACATTAATATTAAAACGTTTTTCATAAATGAAGCGCCTTTTTGTTTTACTGCTTTTCTCAAAATTTTCTTCCTTTCGTATAATTATGCACTAAATTATATATAAGTTAATTCATATCCTAACATATATACAATAACTTACAATAATTGTTATTAATTCTTTATAATAAATTTAAAAATTTAGTATATTTTTTATAATTTCAATAAATAAGATCTTATTTTTTCTCAAAATTAAATTTAGGCATCATACCAATTTTATCTGGTGTATGCTCTGGTAATTGATATATATCATGTCCAGGGAATTCATTACCTTCTACAAATAAAGGTCCATCTGGTGTAAATCCAACATCCCAACCAGCATATCCCATTTCTGGAACAACTTTTGCTGCTTTATTAACCATTTCTAACACTTTATCCCAATAAGGAAATTGAAAACCTTTTATTTTAGAACCTGTCTCAGGGTGTGTTACATAAGTATTTTTCATTTTATCAATAGCAACTTGTGTAACTACACCAGTTTTTTCGTCAACAGGTGCAACCATTCCGTTACTGTTAAAATTATCAACAAATCTTTTTCCTGTACCAATTCTAAAATATGCACATATTACATGTGTTACTAATTTTAAATTTTTTCTTTCATCCTTTGGAATTGTTAAAATTGACTTTCCATCTTCTGTAGTAACTATTGTAACCACTCTTACTGTATTTATAGCATGTGGATTAATTTTTGCTACATCTTGATGTTGTTTTATAATTTCTTCTAATTCAAAATTAGAACTTCCTTCTGTTAGGTGGTCATATATTTCATCCAAAGTAGCATAATTTTTAATATTAATTTTTTCTATTCCTTTTCCACAACCTCCATCTATAGGTTTTGCCATAAATTCAGTATGTTTATTCATAAAATCTATAATCTTATCCTTTGGAGTTCCATTAACTTTTATCCAATCTCTTTTTAAATACTCATTAAAAATTGTATTAAATTCATCTTTATTTTGAAAAATGTGAAGATAATCTAAATCACAATATTTTGTAACTAAATCATTGTTTCTTCCTCTAGTAAGATATGTTTCTCTTTGTGCAGGTGTCAAATTATACATTTCAAACAAATCATAGTCCATATATCCTGCACCATATTTTCTAGCACATTTTTGCATATCCATAAAAATTCCAAATTTAGTTTTTCCTGTTTTATTATGAATAGAGTTTATTTTTTCTTTCATAGCTTTAGTATCCATTGATTTAAGCCTTTTTAATATATATTTAATATTTCCCAATTTTACAAATCTCCTTTATAATTTATACTTGTTAATTATATACTAAACGTTTCCTTAATTGCAACATATAAACACATTTTTTTAGTTAATTAGAACCAGACTAGTTTTTCTTAGATTAAGGAGAAAATAGTCTGGTTCTAAATTTTTTAGCTATTCATACCATTTAACTAGCACATTTTCATTAATTTTGCTTGCATCAAATCTATAATGTCCTATAACTTCCATATTATTATATTTGAAAAAGTCTTCTTCTCTATTTGGCTGCCCTCCATTATGGATTATATACGTCTGCCCTTTTGAATTTCTTTTGTCTGAAACAATTCCAATATGTTCTTCATTTCCAAATACTACAATATCTCCAGGTTGCCATTCTTCTATCTTATTAATATCTAATGTTAAAGATTGCGCATATTTTTTGAAAAATATATCTAAATTTCCCACTCTTCTAAAATCTATGTTTTTATCTCTTGTTTCTACATAAATATATTCTTCTAAATTGTTTTTTATATCATTATCTACCATATCTCTTAAACAATAACCTGCATTTTTAAAAGCTCTCCAAACTACATCTGTACAAACTCCTATATTATTTGGTGGATATCCTCCATTACCAAAATATTTACTATTATATGTTGGATGATTTTCTGCGTCACTCCTAGCACCTAATAATATATCTTTGTAATCATCTATTCCATTGTTATTATAATCTATAGAACTTTTTATAGTATTAATGTTAAAATCTTTTGCTGTATATACTTTTTGTGGAATTACATTAAATTTATAAAGTTCATAAACTAATATAACTATTGTTATTGCTAAAATAATACATAAGATAATAAAAATAATTGGAAGTTTCTTTTTCATATATTCCCCTTCTTTATATATATTTTTTTGTTTCTATTCATTTTTTTATTTTTTATATTTTATTTATAATATTTTAATTTCTTTTAACATTTTATTTCCATGAATATTTTTATACTATATTCCAATATATTTAAATATATCTAAATATTAATTGTTCTCCAATAATTTTAAAAATTTCTCATGAAATTGTGGTGCATACTTTTTTAAATTAATTGGTTTTAAATTTCTATCTGTAAAGCAATGTTTTGTTTCTCCTGTTAAAACTATGTTTCCATTTTTCTTGTCTGTAACTTCATATCCTATAGTCATCCTCACTCCAGTATACTCTTTTGCATATGTTTTGATTAAGATAGTATCTCCAAAAGTAACATGATATTTGTATGTACAGTTTACCCCTAATACAGGAATAGTTATTTCATTTTTTTCCAATAAATCAAATGGCATGTTCAATACTTCTAGCCATTCTGTTCTTGCCTCTTCCAAATATCTTATATAATTTGAGTGGTGTACTACTCCCATTCTATCTGTTTCATAATAATTAATTTTTCTTTCATATATAAATTCCATATATAATTTCCCTTCTTTTTTATATAATGCATATTAATTATATATCTTATAATTGTATTTTGTAAACATTTTTAATGTTCTCTTTCTTCATTATCTAAAACATATATAAATCTTTCATATTTCATATTAGTTAATGTTGTTATTTTTTTGTCTTTTTTAAGGATATATTGAAAACTTTGTACGTACTCCTCAATATACTACTTTAATGAAGATGTTATATGCTATGGGTTATACTTTATCAGTAGTGCCACTAGACGAAAAAATAAAAAAAGAAAATAAAGAAGCGGAAGTAAGACAATAAAACAGTTTCTTTAAGAAGTATCAAAAATGAACTATAATTCAAATAAACCAAATGAAAAAACAAAAACGAATGCACCAATAGTTGATATTGGTGCATTAATATTTGTAATATATAGTAAAAATCTAAAAATACTTAATATTGGTACCGATGGTGGGACTCGAACCCACATGGTTTCCCGCCAGATTTTGAGTCTTTTAAGCTATTTTATATTTATTTATTTTTAGTATTAAATATTACTTTTTATGAAGCTCAAAACTATGGATTTTCTAGCACTCATCATCGTTTTTCTTACTTGCTTAACTATAACATAGTTTTTATACTTTTTGCAGGTTTTTTGAAAAAATGTTAGATGTTTTGTTAGATATGTTAGATGTAATAGACTATTTATTATTGATTTTATTTTTCACGAAAATATGATATAATTAGGAAAATTTCGTAGTATGGAGGAATAAATATGTTTATTTATAATTTACAAGAAATGGCAAAGAATTTACAAAGTGATTATCAAAAATTAAGCAGTAAAATCGAGCATAATGGATTAAAAGGAACAATTCGAGAGGATAAATTAAAAGAATATTTATCTAAACTTTTTCCAACTAAATATGCTATAGGAAATGGAGTTATTGTTGATGCTAATGAAACTCAAAGTAGGCAACAAGATTTTATAATTTATGATAATTTTAATAGCCCTAAATTAATGGAAACTGAAAGTGTACAAGTAATTCCTATTGAGAGTGTCTATGCTACTATCGAAGTAAAATCAACACTAACAGTTGATGAACTAGAGAAAAGTATTAAAAATATAGAAAGTGTAAAAAAGTTAGAAAAAACAAAACCTTTCTCATCTCCTTTAATAATTTCTTCTATTATTCCACCAATATGCATGATATTTGCATATTCTAGTGACACCAGTTTAAATAACATTGTAAAAAAAATTGATGAGTTTAATAATAGTATAGATATAAAAAATAGGTTAAGCATTGTATGCATTTTGGATAAAGGATTAATTTTTGCTATAAATAGACATGGTTTTAAAGAAATTGAAATTGTTCCTACTGATAATACCATATTGGTTACACATGAAGATAAATTAGAAAATAATTTATATTTATTTTACTTGTTAATGATGACAGCAATTAACAATATTGTTATGCCTCCTGTTAATTTAATGGGATATGCTGAAAAAATAAAGAAAGCTAATTATTCTGGGACAGTATCAAATGATAGAATAATTCCAGATGATGCTTATTTAGATATAGGAAATGGTGTCCACTCAAATATAAATTTAATGAAAAATGCAGCAATCCGGGCTGCTCCCATGCTTTTGCCGGATATGCTTTTTCAAAAAAGTCTCCATCTTTCCAATAGAGTCCATAAATTAGAAGACGTTTCCCCTCCCGGATAGCTTCCGGCTCCATAATCAACTCCCAACGAACCTGATCCATAAGGTGAAGATAAAGTGATACACATAGAACCAGGTTACTGGTACGATTATGTGCGAGAAACTTCTGTTCTAATAATGAAGGCATTTCAAAAGAAATCTTAAAATCATTAAAAATTTCTCTGTATTCTATATAAAACTCCCACAAAGTAGCAGGTGTAATCTTATATCTTGCAGTGCGTGCAGATAAAAGAAATTGCCTCGGACCAGAGGCCGCTGTTTGTTTAAGAAGAGCTTGTTTTACGGCAGATTTCACGGATTTTCCAATCAGTTCACCAAGTTTGGAATGTTCAGAAGCATCCGTAAGAGTTCTGGCACCACAAAGCTTAGAAGCAATTACAATTCCGTCAGTTCCAGAACCTGTTGCAATCTCTTCGGAATAGCAGCTTCCCAGTAATAACTGAGAAACAGCAGCAGCTTTCGATTCTCCACAGAGCATCAGAGCTCTGGACATTGCTGCATCAGTCAAATTCTGATTAATGAATAGAAAAATATTAATTGTTCCAGGAGGAAGTATTTCATAATTTCCGTCCTCTTCGTAGTAAGAAGCAGAATCGCCGGGATGCATACCATTACTACTGCGGGGAAAAATAAAAGGAACGGATAAAAAAACAGAGCCTGCTTATTTTCCGGCAGGCTCAAAAAACAATGATAATAAAAGGAGATAACATTATGCCGTACATTAAAAACATTGAACATGAAAAAGTTGTTGATCTGGCAGGTGAAGTAGAATACATGCCAGGCCAGGTAATCAGCAAGACACTGGCGCAGAATGATGCTGTAAGCGTGACACTGTTTGCTTTTGAAAAAGGCGAAGAGATTGGAACTCACGATTCCATAGGAGATGCTATGGTTACTGTCTTAGACGGAGTTGGAGAATTCACCGTTGGAGGAGTAAAGCATATCTGCAAAGCAGGGGAAGCATTGGTTATGCCGGCAACAATCCCGCATGCAGTCTACGCAGCAAAAAGATTAAAAATGGAAAAAGCCTTTACCGGTGACAAATGTATTATTCTGGT
>ENA-OPTB01002071-OPTB01002071.1-human-gut-metagenome-genome-assembly--contig:-NODE-2071-length-13622-cov-3.762143_pt1 | contig 13622 bp, 9 predicted proteins | sample MGYA00241810_ERZ501911 | MGnify/ENA primary metagenome ERZ501911 (study PRJEB25962, sample SAMEA2042304) | human gut metagenome | biome: human gut; feature: human-associated habitat; material: faeces... | reverse complement strand
CGCAGATTAACGCAGATATTATTAATTATCAGCAAAATAAATCTGCGTCCGTCTGTGTATTCTGCGTCATCTGCGTCCAGTGATATCAAATTGACACACCCTCATTCTTGCAATTTGCTGCTTCAAACCTCTATGTATTACAAAATTCACTAACTTTGTGGCTTTAAATAGAAAACGATAAAATAAACGATAAACGATCATGGAGTACAATTTCAGAGAAATTGAGAAAAAGTGGCACGAATACTGGATTGCCAATAAGGTTTATAAAGTCGAAAAAAATACCGACAAACCAAAGTATTACGTTTTGGACATGTTCCCTTATCCGTCAGGAGCAGGACTGCACGTAGGCCACCCACTCGGTTACATCGCTTCTGATATTTATTCCCGTTACAAACGCTTGCAGGGTTTCAATGTTTTACATCCGATGGGCTACGATGCCTACGGACTGCCGGCAGAACAATATGCCATCCAGACCGGACAGCATCCAGAAGTAACGACTAAGAAAAACATTGCCCGTTATCGGGAACAGATGGACAAAATAGGTTTCAGCTATGACTGGAGCCGCGAAATCCGTACTTGTGATCCCGAATATTATAAATGGACGCAATGGGCATTTATCCAGATGTTCAACAGTTATTACTGCAACAACAAAAAACAGGCACGTCCTATCAGTGAATTGGTTGCAGCTTTCGAACAGTCCGGAACGGAAGACTTGAATGTCGCTTGCAGCGAAGAATTGCATTTCACCGCCAATGAATGGAAAGCCAAAAGCGAAAAAGAAAAACAGGAAATCCTGCTTAACTACCGGATTGCTTACCGGGGAGAAACAATGGTAAACTGGTGCGCTGCACTGGGCACCGTATTGGCCAACGACGAAGTAGTGAACGGGGTTTCCGAACGTGGTGGCTATCCGGTGGAACAAAAGATCATGCGTCAGTGGTGTCTACGCGTATCCGCTTATGCACAACGGCTTCTGGACGGACTGGACACAATTGACTGGACAGATTCGTTAAAAGAAACACAGCGCAACTGGATCGGTCGTAGCGAAGGTGCCGAGATCCAGTTCAAAGTAAAAGACAGCGACCTTGAGTTTACCATCTTTACAACCCGCGCTGATACCATGTTCGGTGTTACTTTTATGGTTCTGGCTCCCGAAAGCGAACTGGTCGCACAATTGACGACTCCCCAACAAAAGCAAGAAGTCGATGCTTATCTGGACCGTACAAAAAAACGTACGGAACGCGAACGTATTGCCGACCGTTCTGTCACCGGTGTATTCAGCGGTTCATATGCAATCAACCCGTTCACCGGTGACGCTGTGCCCGTCTGGATCAGCGACTATGTATTGGCTGGCTACGGAACCGGCGCTATCATGGCCGTTCCCGCGTGACTATGCGTTTGCCAAACATTTCAATCTGCCGGTTGTCCCATTGATCGAAGGCTGTGACGTAAGCGAAGAAAGTTTCGATGCAAAAGAAGGAATCGTCTGCAACTCACCAAGACCGGATGTAGCGCCTTATTGCGACCTGTCATTGAACGGCCTGACCGTAAAAGAAGCAATTGCCGCCACTAAGAAATATGTGGCAGAACATAAATTAGGACGCGTAAAAGTGAACTATCGTTTACGCGACGCTATTTTCAGCCGCCAGCGTTATTGGGGTGAACCGTTCCCTGTCTACTATGATGCAGATGGTATGCCTCAGATGTTGCCGGTAGACAAGTTGCCGCTGGAATTGCCTGAAGTAGACAAATTTTTGCCGACCGAAACAGGCGAACCTCCTTTAGGACATGCCGTAAAATGGGCATGGGACACCGTAAAACAGGAAGTTACGGAAGTTTCCAAAATAGACAACGAAACTATCTTCCCATTGGAACTTTGTACGATGCCGGGATTCGCCGGTTCATCCGCCTATTACCTGCGCTACATGGACCCGCACAACGACCAGGCTTTAGTTGCTAAAGACGTAGACGAATACTGGCGCAACGTAGACCTGTATATCGGTGGTACCGAACATGCTACCGGACACCTGATCTACAGCCGTTTTTGGAATAAATTTCTGTTTGACTTAGGTGTCGTTTGTGAAGAGGAACCGTTCAAGAAACTGATCAATCAGGGTATGATCCAAGGGCGTTCCAATTTCGTATACCGTATCAACGGCACCAACAAATTCGTATCCCTGAACCTGAAAGACCAGTATGAGGTCACTCCTATCCATGTAGACGTAAACATCGTATCAAACGATATATTGGATATCGAAGCCTTCAAAAACTGGCGTCCGGAATATAACGATGCAGAATTCGTATTGGAAGATGGCAAATACATCTGCGGATGGGCTGTTGAAAAGATGTCGAAATCCATGTTCAACGTGGTCAACCCAGATATGATTGTCGAGAAATATGGCGCCGACACGCTTCGCTTGTATGAAATGTTCTTAGGTCCGTTGGAACAGTCCAAACCGTGGGATACGAATGGTATCGACGGCGTACACCGCTTCTTGAAAAAGCTCTGGGGACTGTTCTTCGGCAATACGGACACCTTGCAGATCACGGATGCAGAACCGACAGCCGATGAATTGAAATCATTACATAAACTGATCAAGAAAGTGACATACGATATTGAACATTTCTCGTACAACACTTCCATCAGTGCCTTTATGATCTGTGTAAACGAACTCAGCAGCCTGAAATGCAACAAACGGACAATCCTGGAACAGTTAATCGTTCTGCTCGCTCCATTCGCTCCTCATACTGCTGAAGAATTATGGCATACCTGCGGTCACGATACCACCGTATGCGATGCCGAATGGCCTGTCTACAACGAAGAATATTTGAAAGAAAACTCGCTCACTTATGCTATCTCCTTCAACGGCAAAGCCCGTTTCAGTATGGAACTTCCGGCCGATATGCCCCGCGAAGAGATAGAAAAAGCCGCTCTTGCCCATGAAAATTCTGCTAAGTGGATGGAAGGCAAGACTCCGAAAAAGATTATCGTTGTTCCCGGAAAGATTGTAAACATCGTAATCTAAATTTATTTATATGAAGCTTATAAACAACAAAGTCTATTTTGCTGTACAAGATTACCTGATGATCCTGTTAGGTACTCTCTTGTACGGCTTCGGCTTCAACGCTTTCATTCTGTCGAATGAAATTATCACCGGTGGAGTCAGTGGTATTTGTGCCTTGATCTTTTTTGCCAGCAATGAATTAATCCCTGTTTCAGTTTCTTACTTTGTCATAAACATCGTATTGCTGTTAGCGGCACTGAAAATTTTAGGATTCAAATTCCTGATAAAAACGATTTTCGGAGTGTTCTCCTTGTCGGCTTCTTTATCATTTTTCGAATGGCTTCTGAAAGGAGAGCCACTCTTACATGATCAACCGTTTATGTCCATCATCATCGGCGCATTCCTTTGCGGATCCGGTCTCGGACTTGTCTTCTCGGCAAACGGTAGTACGGGAGGAACGGATATCGTTGGAGCTATTGTAAACAAATACAAGAATATATCGATCGGGCGAGCCTTGCTGTTCTGCGATTTTATCATCATCGGTTCTTCATTTTTCCTGTTCCACGATGTAGAAAAAATCGTCTTCGGTTTCGTTGAAATGTTTGTAAGCAATTATATAATTGACGTCGTCCTGAACGGAAACCGCCAATCCGTCCAATTCCTGATTTTTTCCCAAAAATATGACGAAATAGCCGAACACATCATCAATGATTTAGGCCGTGGTTGCACCATCCTCGACGGCGTAGGAGGATATTCCCGCAAACCGATCAAGGTTGTTGTATTGCTGGCCAAAAAATCAGAATCCGTCTCCATCTTCCGCCTGGTAAAACAAATCGACCACCAGGCCTTCATCTCCCAAAGCATCGTCAGAGGAGTATACGGGGAAGGGTTTGACCAGATAAAAACATAAAACAATCATCCAAACAATTTAAAGCACTTCCATACGTTATATATAATATCGTATAGAAGTGCTTTTTTATTCATACTCAACAAACATGAAACTTGTATTCGCAACAAACAACCGGCATAAGCTGGATGAAGTCCGGAAAATTATATCTGGATATACCGAAATAATTAGCCTCTCAGATATTGACTGCCATGAGGATATACCCGAAACAGCAGACACATTAGAAGGCAATGCCTTGCAAAAAGCCCGTTACATAAAAGAACATTTCGGATATGACTGTTTTGCTGACGACACCGGACTTGAAGTAGAAGCTCTAGACAACGCTCCCGGAGTATATTCGGCACGTTACGCCGGCCCTGGACATGATTCGGAAGCCAATATGAACAAACTTCTCCATGAAATGGAAAACAAAGAAAACCGGAAAGCCCGTTTCCGTACGGTAATCGCCCTTATTTTGAATGGAAAAGAATATTTGTTTGAAGGTGTTGTCAACGGTACGATCATAAATGAAAAAAGAGGTGGAAGTGGTTTTGGATATGATCCCATATTTGTTCCCGATACCTATTCTGAAACATTTGCTGAAATGGGCAATGATATAAAAAACCAGATCAGCCATCGTGCCGAGGCTGTCAAAAAATTGACTGCTTTTTTATCAGATTACACATTTTAATATTGCAATTAATATGAGAAATATATTAACTGTCATCTTACTTTTCTTATTATCATTCTCTGCTTTATCAGTTAATGATAATGACAACATGCTTGGATGGAAAACATACCTTTCCTACAATAATACCAATTGTGTGGAAGAATCCGCAGACCAAGTATTTGTCATAGCAGAAGGTGCTTTATACATATATGGGAAGGAAGATAACAGCATCAAACAATATTACAAAGGAAATGGACTGAGTGACACAGATATCCAGTCTATTTCCTACAACAAACAAACAAGATCACTGTTGATTGTTTATAAAAACTGCAATATAGACATTCTGGAAGAAGGTTCAGTAAAAAACATACCTTATCTGTACACGACAACTTCTTTAAGAGATAAATCACTTAATTCCGTTATGATTTATAACGAATATGCCTATTTATCCATACAGTCTGGCATAGTAGTTGTCAACATGGATAAGAAGGAAATAACCGATACCTATAACTTATCTAAGAATATAACATCCTGTGCTATTTCCGACAATAATATATATGCTTCTACAAAAGAAGATCAAAAGTCTACAGTCATATATGCATCTTTGAATGATAATCTGTTAGACGGATCAAACTGGAAAACATATTCGATTCCGGGATTCCCATCTGAAAACTCCATAGACAAAATATCCTTATTTAAGAATAAGCTATTCTACCTGTCTAAAAATAAAGGTATCTACTATGAATCAAATGGAACTACAGTTCCTTTGGTCAGCAATGCACAAATAAACAATATGAAAATTATAGGAGAAAAACTGGCTTGCATAGCTACATCCCAAGTTTATATTTTCACAGATACAAACACTTTTGACCAAATCAACAACCTATCCATCAAAGATATCAGCACTTATCAGACTGATAAATATTGGATAGCCGAAGGAAGCAAAGGTCTACGTTCTATCAAAAGAAAAGGAGCCAACCAATTCGAAGCTGTAAATGAAGCCATAACTTTGGATGGCCCGTACTCCAACAGTTCTTATGATATCGTATCAAAAAACGATAAAATATATATTATACCTGGTGGAAAAAATCTGACTGGGGATAATTCCTTTAACAAAGCCGGCTCAATCATGATATACGACTATGAAAAATGGAGTGTATTAGAACCTTCCGACGTTCAGAATAAACTCAATACATGGCCTAAAGACTATACCAGCATTGTCGTCACAAATGATGCTGAAAAAGAGATTATTTACGTATCTTCTTTTGGTTATGGTGTTTTTCAATTCATTGACAGAGAGCCTTCTATCGTTTACAACAAAACAAACAGCCCGCTTGAAAATGCACATGGTAATGAAGGTTTTTATTGTCGTGTAGACGGACTTGCTTTTGATAAGGAAGAAAACCTATGGATGACTAATTCAGAAGTCAGCAAAGCTATCAAGATATTGGATAAAGAAGGAAAATGGCACAGCCTGTCTGTCGAATCGTTAAACGGGAAATACACAATAAATGACATACTCGTCACTTCGAATAACGATAAATGGATTAATATTTCCCGTCCTGCCAACCAAGCCTGTCTAACAGTCGTAACCAACAGCAGCTCTTTAGATGAAGCAACGTCATATGAATTTAAAAACTTCATTGATACAGATGGTAATGACTTTTCTCCCAATAATTATACTTGTATGGCAGAGGACAAAAACGGATATATATGGATAGGAACCAATAAAGGAGCTATATACTTAACAAATCCTAAGTTGGCAACGACAGAAAACAACCAATCTATACGTTGCACACGTATAAAACTAATCAATGAAGAAGGAACTCCTTATTATTTTCTCGATAATACGATAATAACGACCATTAAAGTAGACAACGGAAATCGAAAATGGATCGGAACGGATGGCAACGGTGTTTATGTATTGAGCGAAGACAATCAGGAAATTGTCCATCAGTTCAATACATCCAACAGTCCGCTACTATCTGACAAAATATATTCCATAGAAATTAATGAAAACACTGGCGAAGTGTTCATCGGTTCCGACAAAGGCTTGGTTTCCTACAAAGGAGAAGCGACAAAAGGTAAAGATGACTATTCAGATGTGTATGCATATCCGAATCCCGTACGACCTGAATACAGGGACAAAGTAACCATCACGGGATTGATGGATAACTCGATCGTAAAAATCACCGATCTGAATGGCAACCTAGTCTATCAGACTAAATCTTTAGGTGGACAGGTTATTTGGAACTGCCAGAATACCAAAGGTGTCCGTGTTGCTTCAGGTATATATTTAGTACTTTCTGCTACCGAAGATTCAAAAGAAAGCGTAGTTACTAAAATTGCAGTTATTAAATAAAAGAGAGTGGTATGTTAAATTGCCTTGTTCCTGCGTTTGGCACGGGAACAAGACAATTTTATCCCCTCTCCCATTTTATTGAGTTTTGTTTACCAAACAATCTTACAATCCCAACCTCTCCGATATCTCCAACATTTTCTTGATCGGACGGATGGCTTTCTCCTGTACTTGTTCGTCGACAAAGATTTCAGGAAGTTCGTATTTTAAACAGTTGTAAAGTTTCTCCATCGTGTTCAGGCGCATAAAATTACATTCGTTGCAGGCACATGTACTATCGGCAGGAGGGGCCGGGATAAACTCTTTACCGGGACTTTGTTTCCGCATTTCGTGAATAACGCCGCTTTCCGTCGCTACAATGAATTGTTTTTTATCCGACTTGACAGTATGCTTCAAAAGAGCCGCAGTCGATCCTACGAAGTCCGAGACTTGTACAACGGGCTGCTTGCACTCCGGATGAGTAATGACTTCCGCATCAGGATATTGTTTTTTTAATTCCAATATCTTTTCCAGTGAAAACTGTTCATGCACATGGCAGGCACCATCCCAAAGTAGCATCCTACGTCCAGTAATACCGTTTATGTAATTACCTAAGTTCCGGTCCGGACCAAAGATAATCTTCGTATCTTCCGGAAAACTTTCAACGATCTGGCGTGCATTGGTAGACGTCACCACAACATCCGTCACGGCCTTTACAGCAGCAGTTGTATTTACATACGAAATAACCACATGATCGGGATGCTGTTTGACAAATTCTGCAAAATCGGTAGCCGGACAGCTATCTGCCAATGAGCAACCGGCATTCAGGTCCGGGACCAACACCTTCTTGTCCGGGCACAACACCTTCGCCGTTTCCCCCATAAAATGAACACCACAGAAAACAATGATATCGGCCGTTGTCTTGGCTGCCTGCTGCGCCAAAGCCAAACTGTCTCCTACAAAATCTGCTATATCTTGGATATCACCAGTCTGATAATAATGAGCAAGGATAACGGCGTTTTTTTCTTTACGCATCCTATTTATTTCTTCCTTCAAGTCCAACCCCTTTGGAATGGGTGCGTTCATATATCCGATCGATTGGTTTGTCAACATAGTTACCTGTATTAAATGATTGTAAAATTCAATAATCGCTAATGAGCATAAACCGCTATTTACAGTCTATCAACAAAGTTATCATCATTCTTTATAACTGATAATCTTTATTTTACTCCTATTATCAACCATAAGTTGATAATATGCAAAGGTAAAAACTTTATTGATTTTCCCATAGGAAACATATATAAAACAAATAAATTTATAGAGCAACCGCACCAAAATTATTCCTATTTTAGCGTTCGTAAAAAACGAGAAAAAATGCACGACAGGGTTGATGTACGCAGGACTTTGATATCCGGTGCGGTTGTACGGAAACACGAAGATGCAGTATATACTTTTTAATTTCACGCAAGTCTAATCTGTTTTCGACGTTGTCGTATATATACACGACATTGTCGAGTATATATACGACAACGTCGAAAACATTATTGACAACGTCGAAAATAAATTACTTAAGCATCTAATCGCAGATTGCTTGGCAAGAGGCAGAAAGTTCCACCGCAACAACAGATTCATATAAACCTATAAAAAAGCTAAAAACATATTCACTTTTTTTGTAACTTTGCAGCACTTTTAATCAATCAGGCAGAAAGATGAAGAACAAGTTTGATTTTCAGCCCAAGTTAGTATCGACGCTGAAAAACTACTCTAAGGAGAAATTTATGACCGACCTGATGGCCGGTATTATTGTCGGGATCGTGGCATTGCCACTCGCTATCGCTTTCGGTATCGCTTCGGGAGTAAGCCCGGAAAAAGGGTTGATCACCGCTATTCTCGGCGGATTTTTCGTATCGTTGTTAGGAGGATGCAATGTGCAGATCGGCGGGCCAACAGGTGCGTTTATCGTAATCGTATACGGCATTATCCAGAATTTCGGGATCGAAGGACTGGCTATCGCCACAGTAGTCGCTGGTATTATCCTGGTGATCATGGGTGCGTTGAAGTTAGGGACGGTTATCAAGTTCATTCCTTACCCGATCGTCGTCGGTTTTACCAGTGGTATCGCTCTCACTATTTTTACCACGCAAATGAAAGACCTTTTCGGGCTGACAATGGATAAGGTCCCTGCGGATTTCATTTCTAAATGGATCGCCTATTTCGAACATTTCGACACGATAAATCTCTGGTCGTTGCTGATCGGGCTTGCCAGTATCGTGATTATCGCCGTCACACCGAAATTTTCTAAAAAGATTCCGGGTTCGCTGATTGCCATTATTCTGATGACAGTTGTTGTCTATGTCATGCGCTATCATTTAGGAATCACGGGGATCGAAACGATCGGAGACCGTTTTACGATCAATGCTTCCCTGCCCTGCCCGGAAACGATCAACTTCAATATGGAAACGATCAACCTTTTGCTTCCTTCCGCATTTACCATCGCGATGTTAGGAGCGATCGAATCGTTGCTGTCCGCTACGGTGGCCGACGGTGTGACAGGAGACAAGCATAACTCCAATACCGAACTGATTGCACAAGGGGCTGCCAATATCATTGTGCCTATCTTCGGCGGTATTCCCGTTACCGGTGCGATTGCCCGTACCATGACGAATATCAACAACGGTGGCAAGACGCCGATAGCCGGAATTATCCATGCAATCGTACTGCTTCTGATTCTGCTTTTCCTGATGCCGTTGGCACAATATATCCCGATGGCATGTCTTGCCGGGGTGCTAGTCATTGTATCCTATAATATGAGTGGCTGGCGTGTATTCAAGGCTTTATTGAAAAACCCGAAATCAGACGTCACCGTCCTGCTTATCACTTTCTTCCTTACGGTTATCTTCGATTTGACCGTTGCCATCGAAGTAGGATTAGTCATTGCCTGCGTGCTCTTTATGAAACGTGTAATGGAAACTACCGAGATTTCGGTGATTACCGACGAGATTGACCCGAACAAGGAATCAGACATTGCCGTACACGAAGAAAATCTCATTGTCCCTAAAGGGGTAGAGGTGTACGAAATCAACGGCCCTTATTTCTTCGGTATCGCTACCAAGTTTGAAGAAACCATGGCGCAACTGGGTGACCGTCCGAAGGTACGTATCATCCGTATGCGGAAAGTTCCGTTTATTGACTCCACGGGTATTCATAACTTGACCGTACTTTGTGAAATGTCACAGAAAGAAAAGACGACTGTCATCCTTTCCGGAGTAAACAACAAAGTGCATCAGGTACTGGAGAAATCCGGTTTCTATGAATTATTGGGTAAAGATAATATCTGCCCGAATATCAATGTAGCGTTGGAAAGGGCGAAGAGCCTGGTAAAATAGTGCTGTTTATCAGCAACTTGCAAGCCATATATACCGTGCGTATCGGGCATATAGATCCAATGTGTACGGCATATATGGCCTACTTAACCAATCACCATTCCATCAGACCTTTAAAAATAATCCGCGCTTATACATCACCCTCAACAGGAGAAAGACAATCAGATAATTGGCGAAGGTAAGCCATACGGAGTAATAACCACCCAGATATTGTTCAAGCCCGTAACTGACCGAAGCGGCAACGCAACGGAAATTCACGACTTCGCCCAGCAGATACGCCGTAATGGAATTCATGCCATACACTTTCAGCCAGTTCAATCCCCGGCTATGTCCTTTATAATCAATCCAGTAATAGAACAAAGCCATCAGCAGAAAGCAATAGCCGCCGGAAAGCAGGGTCATGCTGCCAGTCCAGATACGTTTGATAACAGGCATCTGCAAACTCCACAGCAACGCCAGACCGACAAGAGCAAGTCCGACAAACAGCAACGTCTGCACCACCCTTTTCCGGTTTGCCTTGCCCTCTTTCATTATCTTTCCGGCAAACGCTCCGAGCATGACGGTCACTCCGAATGTCAGGCTGCTCCATATCCACGTATAGTTGTAGGATGGCGAGAAGCTCCAGGTTCCGTCCTCATTCCAGAACACTCCGTCACGGAAACGTCCTAAAACGCATCTGTCCACTTGCTCCGCAAAGTTCCCCGCCGGTGTGAAATCTCCCAGGAACGTCATCGGAATCCAGTAGACGAGAAGGAGCAGCAACGTTATCCCTACCTGCCATTTGAACGGGAAGTGCAACTGGATGACCGCAGCAATAAGATAACCGACAGCAATAGACTGCAACGTGTTGGAATACAAATAAAGATGCGTGGCATCCAGACCGAGCAGGTTTCCCTGAACAATCATTCCGAAGATAAACAGGAGAAGAACACGCTTCAGGATTCTCCGGTACACAGGCCAATAACTTCCCGTAGTGCCTATATACTTCGATAGTGAGAACGGCATGGAAGCTCCTGTCATAAAGAGGAAAAGCGGCATCACCAAATCCCAGAAACGGAATCCCTCCCAAACCTCATGGTCAAACTGATAAATTATACTGTCGAGAAATGGCATATTCATCTGCCGTGCTAACGCCACGAATACAGGTTGAAAAAAGACCAGGAGAAATAAATCGAAACCTCTCAGAATATCCAATGAGGCAAGACGGGTGGAATTGTTTTCCGGTAATTTGTTCTTCATAAGTATAACTTTTATATAAACTTGATTATCGTTTCATCCAATGTCACTTTATTCATGCCCGCACCCTTTGCCCTATTCCAGTATCACTTCGTCAAAAAGGATTCTCGACGCCTGTACCGGCCGTACATGAGATGCCGGCTTATGGATAGCCATCCCATTGTTCGTGATGTATCCCAACGTCAGCGTGTTCAGCACTTCCGGCTTCAGCAGGTCAATCGTGAATGAGACAGAATCATTGTCCGTCCATGAGCACCATTCGGAATCCGAATATTTCAGGCTTCCGCGTATCCCGTTCGTCAGGAGCTTTACAGCCGGACTGTCTCCCAGTACAGGTTTGGTGGTAGCAGGATTCCACCGGACAGGGAGTATCAATGTTTTCTCCATCTGCTTGCTTTGTGCAAAAGTAGCACTTTTCAGTGTAAGCGGCTCTCTTACAGGCACTATTTTTTCGTAAAGCGGTGAAGTTGCCGTAGGTTCGCTGCCGTCCGTCGTATAATGTATCTTCACGTCGGGGCGGATACATTCCAGTTTCACTTCGAGCATTCCGTCGTTTGGAGTTACCAATTATCAAGACGAATATCTACAAAGTTCATCATGCCGTATGGCAGCAACTTTCTTCCTGATGATACATATTCCATAATCCGGTGTATTTATGAGTTCACTTTTTATCAGTGCAAATAAAGATACGCTCTTTCCGTTACTTTCACCAACAAATGATTTTAAAAATGTTCTCTGCCCTTGTCGAATATATCTTAGCGGATAAAACAAAGCGGGCTGCCACAGAATTACTTCTCCAGCAGCCCTTTTCATCATGATAATAAAAAACAGAAGTATGATACAGGTTTATTCCTGACCTCCTCCTAAAGCACGGTATAGGTTAATCAGACTTTGTATTTCAGTAAAATGATTGACAGTCTGCGTCAGTTGTGCGCTTAGCAATGACTGGCGGGCGGTAAGCACTTCCAGATAGGTGGTATTGCCATGTTCCATGAGCAGGGAAGTGCTTCGCAGAGCCGTTTGCAGGGAAGTAATCTGCTTGTCCAGCAAGAGGCTTTTCCCACGGCTGGTCTGATAAGCCGTCAAAGCGTCGTTCACTTCACTGCCCGCATTGAGCAGCGTCTGCTGAAAACCGAGGGCGGCTTCTTCCTGCTGCGCACGGGCTATGCGGTATCGGGCAACAACCTGTCCCCGATTAAAGAGGGATTGCGTCAGCGAACCTACTGCCGAAGCTACGAATTTTCCCGGATTGAGTATCATCGCCCCGGCGGAGTTCGTCCATCCGGCACTCCCACTCAAAGTAATGGAAGGATAGAAAGCCGAACGTGCCGCATTGGTTCCATAGAACGCTGCTTCCAACGTCCGTTCGGCCGAGCGGACATCGGGACGACAGGAAAGCATCCGTACGGGAATCCCTATCGAGAAGTCCGTAGGGAATTGTTGGCCTGACAGTGTGCTGCGCTCGTAGTTGCGGGGTGTCTCTGCCAGCAACAGGGCAAGGCTGTTCTCTACCTGGTTTATCTGTTGCTGCAAATCGAGGACTGAGCTTTGTACCTGATAGAAAGCAGCTTCCATTTGCGAGACAGCAGACTCGTTTGCCAGTCCGGCATTCATCAATGCACGGGTGGATTCTACGGTTTCTTTCCATGCCTGCTCCGTCTGACGGGAGATGTCGAGCTGTTCGTCCAACATCAGCAGGGTATAGTAAGAATTGGCTATACCCGTTATCAACTGGGTGCAAACAGCCTGGCGATAATCCTCACTTTGGGCATAAAGTGCTTTCGCCTGTTTCTTAGCATTACGCATACGGCCGAATACGTCCAGTTCCCAACTGGCAGTAACGGGCAGGGAGTAGGTATGCGTAGCCTTTTGCGTATCGAAGCTACTCACCGTTCCCTGTGGGGAAAGGGCGAACGCAGGCAGGAAAGCCAGTTTGGCAGACAGCAGCGTTGCCTGGGCTTCTTCCACGCGAAGCTGGGCAGACTGGTAGTCGGTATTGTTCTGCAATCCCACTTCGATGAGGGATTGCAGATAGGAATCAGTGAAGAGTTCCCGCCAGTCCATAGTGCCCAGACCGGCAGTGTCTCCGGCCACCACTTCCCCG
>ENA-OPTB01002010-OPTB01002010.1-human-gut-metagenome-genome-assembly--contig:-NODE-2010-length-13956-cov-3.962449_pt1 | contig 13956 bp, 15 predicted proteins | sample MGYA00241810_ERZ501911 | MGnify/ENA primary metagenome ERZ501911 (study PRJEB25962, sample SAMEA2042304) | human gut metagenome | biome: human gut; feature: human-associated habitat; material: faeces... | reverse complement strand
TGCTTATGTGTATTTGGAATTTCTCATTTTGGCTTGTACTATTTATATTCTAGCACCAGAGTAGACAAAAATTGAATAAAGTTTACCGTCACTGGTGGCAATGGATCATGAACGAACCATAGTCACCTTTTTTGTTGCAGAAAATCAAATAAGAATGGAGGTTTATCATGAGAAAATATAAATTGTGGAGCAAAGAGTTGGAACTGACTTTCTGGATATCGAAAGAAGAATGTGAAAGAGGATATTTGAGAAGTAATGTTTTCGATATACGTCAGCTCTTTATGGTGTATAGAAGTTAAGTATTCTATATGAAACAAACTAAGGCAGTGTTTTTCAGCATTAAAAAGGGATGAAAAGGAGCTAAAATTGGAGTATAATAAAAATATATACTGAAAAATGACTATATTGCGTATTAATTGGAGAAATGATATTAGGATGATAGAAATTAAAGTATTGCAAGCACATCAAGGAGATTGTATATGGGTAAGATGTATATCTGAGAAAACAGTTAATATTGTTATTGATGCAGGTACTTCAACATTTAAAAAGGGTTTTAGAAATCTTGTAAAGGAAATCAACAACAAAAAAGAAAGAATTGATTTGTTAGTTTTTTCACATATAGATGATGATCATATAAAGGGATGTATTCAATATCTGCAGGAAAAAGGGGAAAAAATTATTGATAAAGTCTGGATTAACGGAAGCGGCAGTCGAGTATATTCTGATATGCAAGAACATTCAGTAAATAATGTATCAAATCTAGTTACTTTAATTATGGAAAAAAATATTCCGATAGAAACACCTATTCTAGAAGGAAAAGAATATGTGTTTTGTGGAGGAAGGATTAAAGTAATTGGTCCGACAAAGAATGAAATGTTAAAAGTAGCAACGAAGATAGAACATAGCAATCAGGTTACTGAACATGCGGGTTATAAATATGTAGGAAATATAATAGATGTCCAAGATAAATATCAACCAGATTTATCTGATTCAAACAAAGCATCAATTATCATGGTTGTTGAGTTTGAAAATAAAAAACTTCTTTTTACAGGTGACAGTACATCTGAAAATATTATTAAAGCCGTTGATAAATATTATCCAGGGGATGAGTTTGAAGTGGTAAAATTACCTCATCATGGAAGTCCACGCAATATATCTCGAGAACTAATACGGAGATTAAGTACAAACAAATTTATCATATCTACGAATAAAGCTTTAGAAAAGGTTGTTTTATTCCGTTTTGCTGAAGAAAGAAAAACTACGGAACTGTTGTGCAATTATGAGTGGTGGGCAACAGGATATTTCACGGAAGATGATATAAAAAAATATTTTGACACCAATAGAATCGTAATGAGATATATAGGAGAAGAAAAAATAATATTGTGATGAAGGAACAGATAGAAGAACTAAAAAGATACGCAGTTAGGTTAAAATCTGGAAACAATAATTTGGGTAGTGGAGTATTGTGGAAACCTAAACTGTGTCAGAAACATAAACTATATGTTTTTACAGCAGCGCATGTAATAAAAAATCATGAAGATATAAGGGTCGAATTTGAGCGTGATGGCAAAACGGTAGAGTTGCCTGCTGATGAATTTATCATATCAAATCAGTATCAAAAAGAAGGAGAATGGTGGGATGTGGCTATTATTCCTATAGATTATAATTATCAGGAACTTCCTAGGTATAGAGTTGCTGAATTAAGTTATGATTTGAATAAGATTTTAAAAAATCCCCAATTGATAATGGTAGGATTTCCGCAAGAGGGATATATAGATAAGTCTTTTAGATTATCTATGGATACACTGGAATGTGAGTATGAAGATGTTGATAAATCAATAGAGACTATAAAATATAAATTTGTGGTTCCTAATATTGATAATTCAGATAAAAATTTGGAGCTTGGAGGATTTTCAGGAGCTGGAATTTTTACACAAATTGACTCGGAAATTGTTTTGTTGGGAATACATAAAGGCGCATTAGGAGAAAATGCGGCGAGAGGAAATTTACTTGGAGCAACAGCTGATTTTATAAGAAAAATGTGTCATGAAAACAATTGTGATACTCCAGAAAAACCAGGGGAAGTTAATGGAAATCTTTTGGATCGAAAGCAGTTTTTTATAGATGAAATATTGAGCGATTTGGAAGAAGACGATTATGAGAAAGTGTCTATTTTGCTTGGAGATATATTAAAACAAGATATGGTGGAAATGATTAGCAGTGCTTTTTGCTATTATTGCGAAGAATGCGAATATAAAACAAACTATCATCGTTGTATATATTTTAGAGGCTTCTTACTGATACTAGCAGTTTTTTTGAAAATAGTTGATGAAGACACGAATTTGCTATCACCTCGAATAGGTAAAATGAATGAAATTCCCATATATTTTGTGTGTAGTGAAGGTAAAGGTGTTGCAAATAAAGATCAGCAGACGCAGTTAAAATTAAGTCATTTTATTTATGCTTTAAAATTGGAGAGAGATTTATCTTATAAATTAGAAGATGGTTGTATTATTGTATGGGGATCTGAGAGAACACCTAGAGATAATCAGAGAAAGTGTGGTTATTCGGAGTATAAAAATGTGTTAAGAGATATTACGCATATTCCGGGAAATGGGTTGGATATAACATGCGTTTTTTCAGAACCTAAACCAACAGTTATTATTCATATTAATGAAATCATAAATATGTTGCGTGAGGGAAAATTAAACCAATTAAAAGAAAATTTTGATAAATATATTGAGGAATTAGGGAAATGATAGAATATATTTGTATAGAAGATGAGGAAGAATTGAAGGATAACATTTCTGATAGTGGAAGTAAAGTAGTACACATGAAAAGAGAAGTTAATGGGTATTTTATCCATGTTATATGTTGCCAGTTTTCTGACGTAAAAGAGTTGGAAAACAATTGGGAAGAACTGGTGACTAATGTAGCCGATATAGTTCAGAAAAAGTTGAAAGAACTAATTGAAATATTTAATATATATATCATTTTCTTTCAGGTGGGAATCGATGAATTTGTGGTAGATAAAATAGAACAAAATAAATATTCTTCTAGAAAGTTAGTAATAAATCAAAAAATGCCAGAGGATAGGGACGAGTTAAAAAATATAATAAGTAGAAAATTATTCGAGCTTGATATAGAAAAGGATAATAGTAAGCCAAACTTTGTTATAAAAGAAATGGATTTTCTGAATGATAGTGAGAGCGAAAATCGTGAATTTGCCATGGAACAATATATTGAAAAGAGAGCTGAGGGGGAATATCAATGAAAAAGATTAGTAAAATTACCTTAGAGAATTTCAGAGTTTTTTCGGGGAAAAACGAAATAGATTTTAACAACTCTGATAAAAAGCCGGCGGATTTTGTTTGTATATATGGAAAGAATGGATTTGGAAAAACATCATTATTTGATGGTTTCGAATGGTTTTTTACAGGTGAAATTCACTTACTAGCAAAAGATTTAAAAAGTAATGTATCAAAATATATAGGAGATATTTTAAAATGTAAATATGCAAAAGATGGGGAGAAAGCAGGGGTTGGCATTCAATATTCTGATGGAGAAAACGGATATCGGACTGTTATTAGGAGAACAAATTCTGCCAATGATTATGGAAAGGGAAGTACAAATGGTGTCTGCAAAGAAATGATTGACAAAAAGCAGATTTTACCTCATAGCAAAATAGATAGCTTTGTATATGCAACTAAGCCATCAGATATGTATAACGAATGGGGAAATTTTTGGGATCCAGATAATAAACAGCGTGAAATTTTTGAGTCTGTTTATAATGTTTATAAAAAAATTTGCAATGAAATTAAGGATTATACTGAACAACTTGGAGAGTTAGAGAATAAGTTAAAACAATTGAATATAGAGCAGAAAGTTGGAGATTATAATAAATCTATGGAATCCTATAATCGTCTGTTGGTGAAAGGCATTCCTGATTTGCCATATATAGAGTATTTTAAAAATAATAAAATTAATATAAACAGCAACTTATTTAGCAAAAAAGCAGCGGAACAATTAAGTACTTATATATTAAATCAAAATTTGGTAAACAGTCAGTGTAAATTTTTGCAAGATTATTTCGAGGACTATCAGAATTTTATAGGCTTACAACAAGAGATGTCAAATAGGAAAAAGAGATGGGAGAGAATAATTTCTAAGTGCCAGAAAAAAAGAGAACTTCTATTACAGGCAGAAGATTTAGAAAACAAGGGAAAAAAATATATAGAGAGTAGAGATAAGCTTTTAGCGGAATTTGATAAGTCATGGTTTGATGATTATCAAAAATATATTAGAATAAAAACTAAATATCAGATTCTAAATGAACAATTAGAAAATAAAAGAGCAGAAATGAAAAAAGTCAGCAATCATATTGAGAATTTTAAAAAAAGTATAGAAAATTGTAGTCGAAAGAAGAATAGTGTGTTAATTAAATGTGAAGAATGGAAAAAACAAATTAAAGCACTAGACATACAGGAAAAATCCCTATTCAAAGAGGATACATTGAATAGTCTTAAAGAAAAGAAGGAAAAGGTTGATGAACAAAGACAAATATATGAAAAAGAATTGTTTTATTTGAATAAAGCATCTGTAGGAGAGTATGAGAAATTTATAGAATCATTAACTTCAGATGAGTTATTGCTATATCACTGGATAAAGGAATGGGATGAAAATGAAAAAAAACTTAAAGGTGTATTAAATGCTTCCAGATTAAAGGAAAGAGATGCAAAATATAGATATGAAACAATGCGGGAAAATGTCAATAGCTTGGACAATTTACTGACATTAGCTAAAAAAGAAATTCAAAAAAACGATACATGTATATGTCCGGTATGTAAGAGCAAGTTTGGTGATCAAAAAGAATTATTGGGCAAGATTGATATGTCTGTTCAGCGAGACACTTTATTAATGCTTAAAACACAATGGGACTCTGCTATTGAGATACTAAAAAAAGCGGAAGATGATTATAGAATGGGCTGTGAGGACATTAAAACATCAATAAATACCAAGGTATATACAATCGAACAGTTGATTGTTAGTTGCGAGCAAGAAAGTATTCGATATAAAAAAGAATGGAATGAAAAGCAGGAACTTATTCAGGAAGTTAAAGAAAAAAAAGAAAGATTGAAGCAAGCTGTAGATCAAGATATGGAGATAGATATTGGAAGGCTTTCGGTCGAATCTGTGGAAAATGCATGTGAAAAAAGTTTATCTATAATAGATCAGATGTTGATTGAAAATGAGAATAATATAAAGGAACAGCAAAAAAAACAAGAGAGTTTTTTGAAAGAAATTAAACAGAATGAGATTTTAGCAGATGAATTTAGAAAAGAAATAGAGGATTTTAGCAGTAATTCTTCCAATCTGCAAAAGCGGGAAATTATGGAGCAGAGAAAGATATTTTCATATGAGGAATTTCAAACAATAATTGAGGAATATAAGGACAAAATACAACAATGTGAGTCCGAAAAAAAAGAAGTACAAGACATGCTAAAAAAGTATAATATATATTATACGGATAATGTTGAAAAATACCGATCCCTCTTGGAAACAAAGAAAATTGAATCTGCAGATTGGGTAGAGCGTTATGAGCAATATAAGGAAAAGCTTTTTCAAAAGCAAAATATATCAAAGAAAACTATTACATTGTATCTGAAAAAGGTTGATTTTAATATTAATACAGCTCAAGAAAAACTAAAGATTTGGAATGAATGTATGAGCGATGTAATAGTAAAAGATTTTGTTAATGAATATAATCATATAATTGAAGAGAAGGTGGAACTACAGCAGAAGAGAACTTTTAGCGAAAATAAAGAAAAAATTGCAAAAGATATTTTTCAGACTGTGAGAACTCAGTTGGAGGAGCATATAAAGAAAGCATTTGGGGGTGTTACAATCAGTCAAATATATTCGAAAATAGAACCCCATAAGCGATTTACAAAATTACAATATAAAGTAAGTATTAACGACAATAGCGCTCCAGAACTGTATATGAAAGTGTCGAACAGCAAAAACGAAGATATTATGCCAGAATTGTTCTTCAGTTCTGCTCAACTGAATACTGTAGCATTAAGTGTATTTCTCGGTGGGGCATTGTCTGCTTCAAATCCAAAGGTTAATACTATTTTTATTGACGATCCAATAGGGCACTTTGATGACTTAAATGTACTTTCTTTTATTGATGTCCTGAGAACAATTATAAGTGAAACAGATTGGCAGATTATTATTTCTACGCATGAAGAAAGCTTTTACGAAATTATGAAGGTTAAGTTAAATCCAAAGTATTATAATTCAAAATTTTTGATATTTAAGGATGAAGGGAATGTTGAGGAAGATGTAAAGGTGTAAATTAGAATGTGTATATTTTTCAAAAATTATTAGGAAACATAGAAATAGACTTATGTGAGACCATTTTGGATGAACTATATAGAATTATTAAGAAATATATGCTGAGGTAAAAAATCGCACTTGCTAAACTGCAAGTGCGATACTTTTGTTAATATTATGAGTCCTACGCAGCTCCAGGACGGAACAACATATGACTCTAGTAATATTATACACCATATTTGAAAAATTATTCAGATAAATCATTAGAAAATTCTTCGCTGAAAATTCTTCGCTTAAAAGGCTTTCATCATCATTATCAGAAGTAGTAAATTTCTCGCTTACAGGATAGGAGAAGTTTTTGCCCATTTTCTGAAAGCCATATTCAAGATAATGTGATTTGGGGATGAAGTTTTTTTCCGTAAGATTATGTAGTTTGGTGAAAAGCGCTACAAGCCATTCCTGAAATTCTGTTTCTGGTTCTTTTTGGTCAAGCTCATTTTCGTAATAATGCCTCACGATACCAGCAAATATATCGGCAAATTGCACTGCAGGAGTTACAGCAGAGCTGACAAACAAGGGCATTTCTAATATGTGATGGAAAGAACGCCAAACTTCGTTTTGAAAAGAAAACCTGTAATTGCCTCAGCAATTTTTCGGTCAGCATCCTCATGTACCTCATCAAATATCATCATTGCTTTGCCATAGTGATGATGATTACAGTAAAACTCAACCTTTTTTAAAAGAAGGTAATACTGCTTCGGAAGATGATGTTCCGGAACAATAATTGGTTCATCTGGCTTGTCCATAATTACGGCAAAAATAGCAGCGTCATAAGAGGCAATGATGTCTACCATGTCCTCAACATATGCTTTATTATTTGTACGATTCTTGGTAATGGTCGCTTCACGAATAAGTTTTGTAGACTTTATTTCGTCCTGTTTTCCATAAATTGAATCTTTTAATTTGTATATCTGATTTGTGATCGGTTTAATATCATTCTCATGGATACAGACACCAAGCAGGATAGGATTCTTGGTTGAATCTGTAGGGCGAGGGTATCCACTTTCATCTATGAATGTAAGCATATAAATAGATTGCTCCTTTGTTAAGTAGTGAATTGATTATACTATAAAATGGGTTAACATACTGCCTAATTTATAGAGATTGTTGTCTGTTTTTTGTGTCTTGAGTAGTGGGCATATCTTTCCCAAGATACTGATTGAGATTTTCCAACTTTCGGTTCAGCTCACGCACTTCCTTTTCGCAATCCTTATAGGTGGAAGTCAGCTCGCTTTTCAGCTTCATCAGTTCCTGATATTCTGCTTTTAGCTTATCGACATTCAAGCCCTTTAAGTTTATGCCCGCCTGTTCAAGCATACGTCTTGCGCCGCCATAAAGAATAATCTGGCTTTCGTATCTGCGGAAATATGCGTCCGGGTTCTTGGCTTTTTTGTAGCCGATATGGTAGGAGAGGTTAGCTTTGTACTGCTGTGCATATTTGATGATTTCCGCAAGGTCTTTGATGCGGTGTTCCAGTTCCACCACGCACTGTTTTGCAGACTTTCCGGCTTCGGTTTTCACCGCAATTTTGTGTTCCAGTTCTGACAGGGAACCGACTTCATTATAGCTTTGTGCCGCGATCTTTAAATTCTCGATGGTAGCCCACCTTTGCAGTCCCGGACTGCTTCTAAATTTCTCGTCCGAGGTGTCAATGAGCCTGCGGGCAGAGTAATCTTTTTTCGGAATCACTGCCTTTCGTTCCCGTTTCTTTTCAATGCGTTCCCGGATACGCTCCTTTGTGTATTCCTTACCCAAAGACTTCGCACTGCCACGCACAAAACGCTCTTTATCCAGAGGGCGGAATGAGATGTATTTGGCAGCTCCTTCTTCAAAAGTTTCCCCTTTAATTTCATACCCTTTGGCTCTCATCAGAAGCAGAAATTCTTCATAAGTGGAAGCCGACTTGATACAGAAATTGATGTTCTTTCTAATCTGCGTTTTCCATGCAGAACCGTTCTGGTCGGACTGCCATTCTTTGTATTTTCTGCCACGCTGGGCACCCGGAATGATGACGGAAAGATTGTGCTCCTTGCATAGTTCATCACTCAGTTTCCGGATGTGGTAATAGGACTGTTTGCAGTCGTGATATTTGTTATGCTCGATGTTATCAGCAGCACAAAATATGATGTGATTATGAATATGTCCTTTATCAATGTGTGTGGTGAGAACATACGAATATTTCCCTTCTAAAACCTTGTCAGCAAGTTCTTTTCCAATGCGGTGAGCTTCCTCATAACTGACTTCTCCCGGAGCAAAAGCCTGTATCAGATGATAGGCTTTGTTAGGACTGTTCTCCCTGTAATGGTCAAGGGTGTACTTAAAGTCAATCGCTGCTGTTTCTGGCGCACACGCATAAGATGAAACATAGATTTGCTCATCTGTTTTGTCGGGATTGCAGATGTAATCTATTGCTTTATCAACGGTTGCTTTGATAGCATGGATTTTTGTGTATGCCATACTTTATTCATCAACTCCTTTACTTCATTCATATCGTCCTGATAGATGTTTCCGGTACTGTTTATCCGCTTTGCAATCTGGTTCAGACTGGAACTGATTCGTCCAAGCTCTGTATTATAATTTCGCAGATAACTGTAATCGACATCATACACATATCCATATAAAATCAGTTTGCGTAAAAAGGCTGACATGCTTTTCATGCCGGATGCTTTGAACTTGGTATTGAGAATGTATTGCTCATCATCACTGAGATAAAATTGCACCGGATTGGTGCGGTTTCTGTTTGCCATTGAGTCACGTCCTTCCTAAAAATGGGTACAAAAAAACTGCTGTAAAATGTTCGGTTTTTACAACAGTCTGTTTCGTGTTTAATTCAATTTTGGGTGTAACTACCCAAGGCAAATTGTAGCAAAGACGGTAGGAAAGTGTGGGGGATTTCGCCTGTGTCATGACACAGGCAGTGCTTGCTATTCTTGATTAGTTAAAGGTTTTTAACTTCCCTGATTTTAAAATAATACCGATCAATAATATCCTGCAATGTAATGGATTTCATTTTTTCATTTACCATATTTTGAATTTCATGATAGAAGTCCCCAATAGCGAATTGAATGTTGATACCGATTCCACAATCCGGATTGGTATCTGTGTCCAGGTGAAGCAGCGGCTTATCGCCCTCTACGGCTCGGTAGATGTCATACATATTGATTTTATCTGCCGATTTTGCAAGAGCGGCATTCGCATGACCTTGTGTGTTGACAACAATGCCTGCATTTTTCAGGGTTGCCATAAGCTGTCTGACATAAGCCGGGTTTGTCTTGATACTTTCTGCAATTTTTGTGCTGGAGAGTTGTTCGTCATCTCCAAGAGCAATAAATATAAGAATATGAATGGTGTCACTAAGCTTTGTGGAATATTTCATTTGTCACCTCGAACTTTCTTCTTGCAATTTTTAAATTTACATGATAATATGATTTTAATGCTTGATGTAAATTTAATTTTAACAAGTAAAAAAATAAAAGTCAAGCGAAATAAAAAGTGTGGAATCTGATATAAAAAAGGAGATAAAGTGGTGTATGCAAAAGGAGGAACAAGTCAGTTTTCTGGCAGAAAAAATCCGTCAGGCAGATGCCGTTTTAATAGGCGGTGGTTCTGGTCTTTCCAGTGCGGCGGGATATAACCATTATCATTGGCTACCCTATATGGAGGAATGTTTACAAGATTTCAAGGAGTGGTATGGATTGAAATCTCCTTTTGACGGTTTTTACTACTGTTATTCATCGCCGGAACAACAGTGGGCATATTATGCACGTTACATACAAAGTATGTGGGATGCACCTACAGGACAGCCATACTATGACCTGCGTGATATTGTGGCGGAAAAAGAAGTCTTTGTTTTAACAACCAATATAGATATGCAGTTTGAACGGATTTTTCAGAAAGAAAGGATTTGCGATTATCAAGGTAATAGCGGCTATGTTCAATGCAGTCAGCCTTGCCATGACCAAATTTATTCCAATGTAGAAATGATTCGCAGGATGAACGAAAATATCCGGGGGCTGCGTGTTACTTCCGAGCTTCTGCCAAGATGTAATGAGTGCGGGAGAATCATGGTTCCCTGGGTAAGGGATGATACATTTTTGGAGGGAAAAGACTGGAGGGAAGGTGTAAGGCGATATGAGAATTTCCTAAAAAAATATCTCATGAATGGAACAGATAAGAATGTTGTACTGCTGGAGCTGGGGGTTGGTGAGATGACACCCAGTATTATTAAACTTCCTTTTTGGGAAATGACATACAAAAATGAAAAGGTGTTTTATGCCTGTCTGAATCAGAAGAAATCCTCAGCTCCAGAGCATATAAAAGACAAAGGCATTTATATAGCAGGAGATTTGGCAGAAACCCTGCGGGATTTAAAAGAAAACATAGCAGGAAAGGAAATGTGATGAAGATGAATGTATATCAAGAGATAAGTCAAATCATCAAAGAAGCAGATGGTATTTTGATTGGAGCCAGTAATGGTTTGTCTATCGCAGAGGGATATAATATTTTTGCAGATGACGCATGGTTTCAGGAAAATATGGGAGATTTCAGAGAAAAATACGGACTGCGTTGTGTTTTACACGGATTTTCAGTGCCAATGAAGGTAGAAGAAAAGTGGGCGTTTGTAAGCAGACTTGTTAAGGCAAAAGCTATGCAGGATGAGCCGAGTGAGATTATGAAAAACATCTATGCACTAGTAAAGGATAAAGAATATTTCGTAGTAACTTCCAATGCGGAGGATCATTTTGTGCCGGCAGGTTTTGAGGCAGACCGTGTTTTTGAAATGGAAGGGAAATTAACCCAGATGCGGTGCAAGAACAGATGTCATGACGAGGTCTATCCTAATCAAAAAGCAGTTCTCGCCATGACAGAAGAGGAAGTAAACGGAAGAGTACCCAAAGAGTTACTGCCGAAATGTCCAAAATGCGGTGGAGATATGGAAGTAAATTGGGGTGAGATGTCCTCGTTTACAGAAACGAAAAATTGGAAGGAAAAGGCTGCCCGCTATCAAGAATTTATTCAGAATTTACATGGAAAGAAGCTGGTAATTCTGGAATTTGGCATTGGTTGGAGAAATCAGATGATTAAAGCTCCTTTGATGCAGCTTGCAGCAGTAGAACCACAGGCAAGTTATATTACATTTAACAAGGGCGAAATTTACATTCCAGAGGAAATCAAAGAAAAATCCATCGGTGTGGATGGTAATCTTACGGTAGCGTTAAAGAAAATCAGAAAGGAAATCTAAGGAAAATGACAAGAGAAGAAAAAGCAGTATATTACAAACATAATGGATTTAATTGCTGTCAGTCGGTTATCAAGGCAATGATCGATTCATCAGATTCTGATAAGGAAATACTGACGAATGCTGCATCCGGATTTGCGGTAGGTATGGGAGGTATGGAAGCAACTTGTGGGGCATTGATTGGAGCAACCATGATGGCGGGAATTGTAAAGCCGGGGAAGAAAAGTGCGATAACGGCGCGGGAGATATTAAACAAATTTCAGGAATATTCAGGTGCAACCATATGTAAAGATCTAAAGGGAAAGGATACAGGTGTTGTACTCTGTGAATGCGATGATTGCATTCGCAATGCAATACGGGCTTTTGACGAGGTGTTGCCAATGGAATCAGAAAGGGAAGGATAGACTAAGTAAAGTGGTTAAAGATATTACAGTTGTGAGATAGGAGAATGAAAAAAATGAGCTGTTATGAAAATTTGGTAATGAAAACACAAATGAACTATTCCAGACACTATAGTACCTATGCATCCGGCGGTACTGCTGTAGTGTTGAGCAAACAAAAACCACTTCCTTATGAGGAACAGATTCAGGAATTTGTTCGCAGAGTGCAGGAGGCAGAGTGTATCATAGTAGGCGGAGCATCCGGTTTATCAGCGGCTGGAGGTGGTGACTTTTATTATAGTGATACCCCTTCTTTTCGTGAGCATTTTGGAAAATTTGCAGATAAGTATGGATTCAAAGGTGCTTTTAGCGGCATGATGCATCGGTTTTCTACAAGAAATGAACACTGGGGATATGTGGCAACCTTTTTAAATACTACACAAAATGCCCCTATCAGAGAGCCATATCTGGATTTGGATAGAATCTTGCAGGGAAAGGACTTTCATATCTTAACGACTAATCAGGATACACAGTTTGTAAAGATTTATCCGGAAGAAAAGGTCAGTGAGATTCAGGGAGATCATCGTTTCTTCCAGTGTTCCCAGTGCTGTCAGGATGAAACATGGGATGCCGTACAACCTGTGGCAGATATGATTGCGGCTATGGGAGAGGGGACAATGGTGCCGGATGAACTGATTCCTCGCTGCCCTCATTGTGGTGCGGAAATGTTTCCGTGGGTAAGAGGATATGGGAATTTTCTGCAAGGGAAAAAATACGAAGAAGAATATGAGAAAATCTCAAAATACATTCAAAAGAACAAAGATAGAAAAATTCTCTTGATAGAACTTGGAGTAGGGCGCATGACACCGATGTTTATACAGGAACCGTTTTGGGAACTGACAAACAGCTTGAAAGATGCATATTATATCTCCGTAAATTCAGAATATCAGTTTTTGCCGGAATTCATTGAAGATAAGGGGATTGCTATTTTGGGAGATATAGGAACAGTGTTAAAAGATTTGCGGAAAGCAAAAGAGGAAAGTGCATTTGTATAGGATACTTGTTCTTGATATTCCACTTAATGGAGAAACATTAGAATATTGATTGATACAAAACTGCACTCAGGGATATTGTGGGTGCAGTTTTGCATTAAAATTATTGATTACGATACAGTTTCTGATATGCAGTAGGTAATATCTGAAATATATCTCGGAAAGCCGATGTAAATTTACTTTGGCTTTTATATCCCACAGCGGCGGCAATTTCCGAAATAGATTTATCTTCCTGCAACAGCATATTCGATGCCAACTTCATACGGTATTCTTTCATGCAAGAAGCGATGGGCATTCCATAGACTGCTTTGAAAACGGATTTCAAAGTAGTGGTGTTCATCAGGTACTGTTTTGACAACTCTTTAATAGTATAGTGGCGTTTTAGGTCGGATGTCATCAGACTGTGAATTTCTTTGATAGTTTCCATCTGTCCGGAAACATACTGGTTCAATCTTTTTGTATTTTCTAAATCCAGCATATCTAAAAACAACAGCAACTCTTGAACTTTTAATTTGAAATAAGGTATAAAAAATTAATGGGTGTCAGGCACTAAGGTGGATTTTATTTATCGAAGTCATCAGGGATTAGGAAAGCCGATTAAGATATATGTGTATGAAAGCTATTGTAAAAAATAATATAACATGACATAATCGGATTGACTAAAGAAACACAGATATTTATAATATAGACAAAATGAGAATGACATAGATGGAGGACAGGGTAATGGAGAAATCTGTAACACTTGAAGAGGCATTAAAAAGAATTGAGGAATTGGAAAAAGAGAATGTAGAACTTCAGGAGGAATTGGAGTATTACAGAAATCGTAAGTTAAGCGGTCGTCAGAAACATAACGCCAAGTGGATGGCAATTTATAATGATTTTGTTGTTG
>ENA-OPTB01002007-OPTB01002007.1-human-gut-metagenome-genome-assembly--contig:-NODE-2007-length-13980-cov-6.639856_pt1 | contig 13980 bp, 10 predicted proteins | sample MGYA00241810_ERZ501911 | MGnify/ENA primary metagenome ERZ501911 (study PRJEB25962, sample SAMEA2042304) | human gut metagenome | biome: human gut; feature: human-associated habitat; material: faeces... | reverse complement strand
GTCACTCTGTAGGAACTGCGTAATGACTGACGATTATCCTTCTACTTTGACCGTAGCACGATCGCTCTTTGCGTTTCCATCCGCATCCAGCGTGATATGCACAAAATGTTCCGGCTTATCATAATCCTTTGTCTCGCCGTCATCGGTATAGTATTCATAGGATGCACCATCGGGAGCATAGGCAAGCAGGCGCAGATCTGCAAAATCCACATCGGCAACGCTCTGGATCTTTTTGCCGTCCTTGGCAAGGGGCAGAAGGTGTCCCTTGCGCAAAAAGAACACCACTTCATCCAGCTCCACCGGAATGTAATGATGGCCTGCCGGCAGTACGCTGGTTTCGATGCGGTTGCTTTCGCTGTACTTTACCCGCACCTGCAGCATCTCCTCCGGCAGATAAACATACCGACCTCGGGCATTTTGCTCATATACCGGGGCGATCAACAGGCTTTCACCGATCATCACCTCATCCTCTACCTGGCGGGCAAAGTCATCCTCCGGGAAGGCGAACGCCAACGGCATACAGTACATGCCGTCGTGCAGGGCAGCCTTCATGTACTCGCTGTAAATGTAGGGCAGCAGCAGGTAGCGCAGCTGTAAAATACCGGCAAAGGCAGCCTTGTTTTTAAAGCGGTAGGGCTCCTGCCGGCGGGTGTCCTTGGCAGAGTGGTTCCGCAGCAGCGGAGAGAAGATGCCCAAGCCGTACCAGCGCAGCACCAGATCCTCCGTGGTATTGCTGCCAAAGCCGCCAATGTCGGGGCCTTCGTACAGGAAGCCGCACATATTCAGGGAGGGCATCATGCGCAGCGCAAGCAGAATGTGGCTCCACCAAGAATGGTTGTCGCCGGTCCAGATGCCGCCATACCGGTGCATCCCGATGCAGGCAGAACGGGAGTATATCAAAATGCGCTTGTCCGGCTCCAGCCGCTCAAAAGCCTCGCCTGCAGCGCGGGTCATGTTATAACCAAAAAGATTATGTACCTTGTCGTGCCGTATACGCCCCTGCTTGGTGTTGTGGTAGAACAGCTTATAATCGTTTTCGTTGTTGGAAAGCTCTGCCACCATGCCGGTAAAAGCAGCAAAGCTGGAAATATCCAGGTTTTGCTTGTTATATTCCTCAATTTTAGCAAAGGTCTTTTTCAGTCTTTCCTCTGCGTAGAAGATAGCAGGCTCGTTCATATCATTCCAGAAGCCCTCGATCCCCTGATCCAGCAGAACTTTATATTGACTGCCAAACCAAGCACGGGCTTCCGGGTTGAGCATATCAGGGAAGTGTACCCGTCCCGGCCACACACCGGCTACAAAGGGGGTGCCATCCTGATTCGTGCAGAAGTAGCCGTTTTTCACGCCCTCCTCGTACACATCATATCCATCTTCGATTTTGACTCCTGCATCGATGATGGGGACAAGACGGATGCCCTGCGCTTTCATCTCGGCGGCAAAGTCCGCAAAACGCGGGAAGCGCTGCGCATCCACCGTAAAGTCCTTGTAACGCTCCATGTAATCAATATCCAAAACCACAGCGTCCAGCGGCATATTATTGGCACGGTAATTTGCCACCACCTCGCGGACCTCGTCCTCGTTCATGTAGCTCCAGCGGCTCTGGGCGTTGCCAAAAGCCCATTTGGGCGGAATATAACTGCGCCCCACCAACTGGCGGAACTGGCGCACAATATCGGTCAGGCTTTCGCCCTCAATGATGTAGAAATCGTAATTTTCCTCGGCCACCGTGATGCGTAAGGTATCCAGGTCGGTGTAGCCGCAGTCAAAGGTGACCTTGCCCGGGTAGTCGATAAAAAAGCCAAATGTATCCTTTCCAGACACGATCATAAAATTATAAGCACCGTACAGCGAGGATTTGCCCTCGGTATGGTTGCCGTCATCGGAGCATTTGCTTTCGTACACCCACCCGCGCTTGTTGATACCACGGACGTTTTCGCCAAGACCATACAGAACATCCTGCGGCTCCATGGCATAGGAGAAACCATCCAGCTCCTTGGTCAGATAGGGTATCGTTTCCATCATGGGCAAAAAAGAACCCACTACACTTTCGGTATCAAACGGTTGACCGTATCGCTTTTTGTAGATCATAGTAAAACATCTCTCCTCTGTTTTTTGATTCGTCACAGTGTAAAACGTACCAACGTATTTTTGATGGACAATTAAAAAACTCTGACATTGGCTGGAGCAATTGGGGCTTCAGCCTTATTTTCAACCCAATCGCTGCGGTTGTGCAGCTATTTCAATACAAGATCCTTGAAACGTGATGTTCCTGCTTGCCCAGATACAGCTCCACGATCATTCGTCCGTTTTCGGTATTGCAGAGGTCCTCTTTGCAATAGCCGCAGAGCTTTCCGTCCGCCTGTGCCACATAGCGGCGCAGCGGCTGCTGAAGCTCCTGCGGGATGCTGCTCCACGGGATCACATAGCTCATGCCCGTGTCCCCTACATCCACGATGCAAGCCCGGTCGCTGTCCTCCTCCGATAAAATCAGCTCTACCTGAAACACATCCGCAAAGGGTGCGCCCTGATACTGGGCTTTTTCCCGCCTGCGCTGGGTACGCAGGTCAGACAGGGCGGCGTCCAGCTCCGCCTCCGGCACATCGGTCTGGTACAGCAGAATGTGCAGCTGCTGCTCTGCCGCCTCGCTCCCTTGCTCCCTGTCGGGCTGCAGGGTCACGTCTGCATGAATGGCGCAGACCTGCTCCTGCAGCTCGGTGCGCAGCCGTGCAAGCATCTGCTGATGCTCCGCCTCCACCTCCTGCGGTGTTTTGGGCTCCGGGACAGGTAGGTTTTCGGTATCCGGCACAGCGTCCGGCAAGGGCTTTTCTGCCGCAGAGGCAGGTTTCACCGTTGTTTCACGGGGCGGCTTTGCCTCCGCAGCAGGGACTTTCAGCCTATCTGCCGTGGATGCCGATGCGGTCTTTGCCGCCGTTTTCGGTGCAGACGGAGGCGACCGCTGCTTTTTGGGCTGTGCTGCATCTGCGGTTTTCAGGGCGGCTTTTGCAGGTTCAGAGGGATTGCTTCTTGTGCCGGAATCGTAGGACGGTCGGAACTCGTTCCCGGTGCGGCGGTAGTACCGTCTGCCCACCTGTTCCCGGCTTTTCTTCACACCATCGTAGATCCACGCAAAGATCATGTACCGGGTAAGCGTATCCCAAAAACTGTTGCGCCGGTAGCGCCCCTTGTGGTTTTTATGACGGCGGCCGGAGTTGTGGTACGCCAGCGACATGGTTTCAAAGACCAGAAAACCGCACACAAAGCCCATACCGGCAAACAACTTTTTCCAGAAGTTCATTCCTCGCACCTCCCGAAGTGTGTTTTGCAGTGAGCTTTTCTAATCACAAGTCAAGAAATTAGTGCAACATTCAAACAGCATATTTGCGATACGCAATTCAACGCTGTTGCTGCTGCATTAAAAAGTTGAATTGCTAAGTTTCCTGTTATAAAATATTTGCAGCAAATTCATCTATCAGCCGATTCACCTGTTCGGGTTTGTCTGTATTGGAATTATGCCCTGCTCCTTCGATCCACGTCAATGGGATTTTCGTATTGCAATGCCATGCTTTGTTGTACCGTATACACGAACCTGCGTGATCTTGTGTGCCGCATATCAGCAACGCCGGACATTTAATCTCATACGGCAGATTCTTTTCTATGGCCGCTGCCAAAACACGAAAACCATGTCCGGCAATTTGTGCATAGCGCTTCTGGTTTCCGTCATAGGTCAGCATCATTTCACGCATGAGGTTTCTACCGTAATCAGACGTGGCAACACCTTCTGACCCCGATTTCAGGAGCCATTTCCACGGATAGTGAGCATATACCGGCTCCATCCGTTTCAAAAGCCATATCTCAACTGCCGTCACATAGCTTCGTTGCAACGGTGCAGAGTCAATGGAGACAAAACCCGTCATTTTGTCTGGGTAAAGCTGTGCATAAGCCTGTCCCACATATCCACCCATGGACTGCCCAACAATGACAGGCTTTGTGATTCCTTCACGGATTAAGATATCGTTCAGCCATTTTGCCTTGTCGAACAGATCAAAATCAAACCGAAACGGCCATGAGGAGCCGTGTGCCGGTGCATCCCAGACGATAACATTATACCTGCTCTCAAAATACTGAATCTGCTTATCAAACAATCTATGATCCGCAGTCAACCCCGGCAGAAAAACAAGCGTAATTGTATCCGGGTTTGACACACTTACCCAATACCGAATCGTTCCGCACCGAGTTTGACAAGTCTTTTCTTTCATCAGGCTCCCCTCCACAAATTACGAGTTATCCCCCTCAGTATACCACGCTTTTTCCCTGCGGAAAAGATACCGCGCACAAAAGGCTTCTCCGGCAACTATTCGCACCCCGGCTCATACAATCTAACAACTATGTACCGGGAGGGATATCGTGTGCTGCTGACCTTGCTACAATTTTTCGCCACAAAATTTCTGTTTCTGGCGCTCCATCTGGAAAGCGGCTGCTTTCCGCGTCCGCTCACAGCCCGGGAGGAAGCCGCCGCTTTCAGCGCCCTGCGCGCCGGGGATGCCGCCGCCCGGGAAAAGCTGATCCGGCACAATCTGCGGCTGGTGGCGCATATCGTAAAAAAATATTACGCCCTGCCGGGCGATCAGGAGGATCTTGTTTCCATCGGCACCATCGGGCTGATGAAAGCGGTAGATACCTTTGATGCCACACGCAAGGCGCGGTTTTCCACCTATGCCAGCCGCTGCATTGAAAACGAGATCCGTATGCAGTTCCGGCGGGAGCGCAAGAGCGGGCAGACCGTCTCCCTGCAAGAAGCCTTGGAGGCAGACGGGGACTCGGCGCTGACCTTAGCAGACGTGATACAGGACGGCTTTTGCATGGAGGACAGCTGTGAGCGGCAGGAGGATGTCCGGCGGCTGCGGCAGCTGCTGGACACTCTGCCCGCCCGGGAGCGGCAGATCTTACTGCTGCGGTACGGGCTGGCAGGGCAGCCGCCCCTGACCCAGCTGGAGACCGCCGGGTTGCTGGGCATCAGCCGCAGCTACGTTTCCCGGCTGGAAACCCACGCGCTGGAACTGCTGCGGCAGGCGTGGGGCAAAAACAGTTAGTTTTTCACTCCTGCAAAATTTTCAACTGCAACTCGTCCAGTTGTTCAAAAGTATATAGCCGGTTAAACGCCTCCACCAGTTCCTTTTTGGAAAGGCGCGGCGGCAGCCCCAGCGCATTCAAGAGTCTAGCCTTGCGCTCAGCGCTGCCGGGCTTGCCGGAAAGCCCCCACTCGTACAAATCAGTATAGGTGATCTGCCGTCCCGCCGGGCGCACCGGCGCGGCACCGGCTTCCGCACCCAAGGCGTCCAGCAGAGCCTGCCGCACAAGGGCATCGTCCACGCCCTCTACCCCCAGCAAGCCCTCCTTGCCGGGCTGCGCCTTGCGCTTTTCCTTGCCGTGGATGGCGGGCACATAAGCCTGCACCACGTTCTGCGCACCCACCATGTTGGTGATGTAGTTGCGGATGCGGAAGCCTGCCGCGTCCGAATCCGTAAGTAAGATCAGACCGTTTTTCTGCGCCAGCGCCCGGAACAGCTGCTGGCGCTGTTTGTCTTTATAAATGCCAAAACCATCCGTCAGCAGGATCATGGCATCGGTCAGGTGCGCCAGACGGACGGCATCGTACTTGCCCTCCACGATCAGCACCCGGTCGGTATGGATCATCTCGCTTTGCATCATCTTCCGCTCCCCGCCAGTGCCAGACGGCACAGTGCTGTTTCCAGCAGTGTCTGCGCCGCCACAGGCTGGCTTTTCAGGCTCTGGTCCAGCTCCAGCAGCACCTGCAAGCAGGCCTCCAGCTGGGGCAGGGTGTAGTGGGCGGCAGTCTCTGCCGAGCGCTTCAGCCGGTAGTCGCTGCCCTTATAGCCAAAATCTTTGTGCACCGCACTGTAATTTTTCCGCTTTGCCGCCCCAAGCTTTACCCGGTACAGGTCTACATAGCTGCCGATCATCGCCGCCGTAATGGCGATGGGCTCCTGCTGCAGCCGCAGCAGGGTCTGTAACTTTTTGCAGGCTCCGGTGGCGTTTTTGGCGGTGATCATGCGGATCATCTCGAACACATCCGCTTCAAGGCTCACTGTGCCCATCTCTGCCACCATAGAGGCGCTCACAGTCTGGTAGCCGGACAGGGCACAGAGCTTGTCCACCTCGTTTTCCAGCAGAAAGGGGTCTTCGCCGCAGCGCTCCAGCAATGCGGTGGCTGCGCCGTCCGGCAGGGTCGCGCCCTGCGCCTTTGCGCGCTCCATCATCAGATTTTTCAGTTCAAAGGGGCGGGGCTTTGCCAGCTCCTCCGTGTAGCCGATGGCCTTGCACTGGGCTTGCAGCTTTTGCGCCTGCTTGCCCAGCTTGATCTTTCCGCGTTCCAGCGGGAATACGCTGCCCAGCACCGCCACGGCGTTTTCCAAGCTGGAAAGGGTACTGCACAACTCGTCCAGGTCCTTGCTGCCGTAGGCTGCGGGGTCTATTTCCGGCAGCACCACCACGCGCCGGGTGCCGAAAAAGGAGATGGTGCCCGCTGCCATGATAAGCTGTTCCAGCTCCGGGGCGGCACCGTCCAAGATGGTGGCGTCCTCGTCGCTGTCTGCCGACAGCACCCGCACCGCCGCCGCCACTGCCTGCCGCACCAGATACCGCTCGCTGGAATAAAAATAGTAGACCGGGCAGCCCTTGTCGGCCAGCTGCCGGAGTTTTGCTTCCGTGGCCATGCAAATGCCCCTTTCCTGTTATAAAATGCTCCTTGTATTGTACCACACTCGGCCCGGATTGCAAAGCACTACCCTAGCCTTTCGCCGCCGGTGCGGCGCAGGCTGAGGGAGGCAGTGTACTGCGTTTCCGGCGGCATCCAGCTGTAACTGCGCAGCGCCAGCAGTTTTTGGTACTGCACTGTCTCCGGCTTTTTCGGCGTGGCGATCAGCCACTCTGTTTGCAGCGGCTGCGCCAGCTCTGCCTTTCCGCTCAGGGTCACAAACTGCCGGTTGCCGATTGTCAGCCGCACAAGACACCCTTCCCGGGTGCGCAGCAGTTCCACCGCCGCCGGGATGCAGCGCAGCTTGCGGCTGGTATTGACCGGCAGACGCTCTGCCCGGATGCCCTGCTGCGCGGGCAGGGTGCAGGCGGTTTTGGCATTCATGCGCAGGTCTGCCACCAGCTCCACGGTGCGCACGCCCCGCCGTGCCAGCTGGTTTTCCACCGCACGCTGGGCGGCGCTGCCGCCCCGGAACAGTACCACTGCCCGGTCGTTCTGGGCAACCACCACCGCAGGTGCCTGCGCGCTGCCCACAAGGTCGATATGCACCACGTCCCGGCTGAGGGCGTTGCCCAGCCCGATGCCCACCGCTGCCGCCAGCAAAATGCCCGGCAGAGCCACCCGCAGACGCACCCGCCAGCGGAAAGCCAGCACCCCAAGCCCGCACAGCAGCAGACAGACCAGCGCTGCGTAAGCGGTATCAAAGTAAATGGATGCCCCGGGCTTTGTGCTGAGCCAGACCGCCCAGCCGTTCAATAGCCCTGTGAGCAGGTCTGCCGCCCGGGAAAGCACCCCGTGCACCGGTGCCAGCCACGGCACCAGTCCCACAAAGGCTACTGCCAACCCCAGCAAAAGCAGCGGCTGCACCATCCACAGCACCGCGATGCTGGAGACCACCGCCCACGCGCTGACGCTCAGGCCCCGCAGCACCAGCACCGGGAAGGTAGCCGCCGAGGCGCAGGCGGCAATGCAGGCACTCTCTACAAGACCCTGCACGCCCTTCGGCAATTTGCTGTACCACGGGCGTCTGACCGGCTTTTGCAGGTTCTCCCCTGCTTTGACCCAGAAGCGCCTGTCGTGGGCGTCCCGCATCCGGCGGATGCAGGCGTTGCCTGCCACCGTGCCCACCACTGCCGCAAAAGAAAGTTCAAAGCCGATATCCCACACCGCGTAGCTGTTGGCGGCGGTCATCAGGATGCCTGCCGCCGCCAGCGAGGTAAGGGCGTCCGGCGGTCCCCACACCCACACGCCCAAGGCGCTGACCCACACCGCCACGGCGGCGCGGCGCACCGAGGGTGTAAAGCCGGTCACGCCCATCAGCACCAGCGCCAGCAGGCTTTTCCAGACCGTACGCCGTCTGCGGCTGCGGTAGCTCTGCTCCCAGCGGTAGGGCAGCAAAACGCTCAGAATATCCCCGCACAGAATGGAAACGTGCATGCCGCTGACCACCAGCACATGGGAAAGCCCCGCACCCCGGTAGGCGCTGCGCAGCTGCGCCGAAAGCCCGCTGCGGTCTCCCACCGTCATAGCAGCCAGCACGCCGCCGGTGTCCCGGTGCATGGCACGGCGCAGGCTCTCGCTGATCTTTTGCTGCAAGCGGTGTGTGCGGGCACGGAAGCTGCCGCTCTCGCCCAGTACGGTGAGCTGCGGCTTTTCTGCCAACGGCTCTGCCTGCAAAGCGATGCCATCCGCGTACTGCGCCGTCTGTTCTTCCATGTCCGGTTGTTGCAGCGTGAACCAGCCCTGCACCCGCTGCCCTGCCGCGCAGGCGGGCAGCTCTGCACAGGCTATGCGAAAGCCCGCCGGGCTGCCGTTCACGCTTTCTACCCACAGGGTCGCGTCCACTGTGTCCGAAAAATAGTTACTGTCCGCGCGCTCCACCTCAGCAGTCAGCAGCACGGTGCGCCCAGCGTAATTTGCCCGGGCACGCTCCAGCCGGGCGCTCGTGGTATGCACCGCGCAAAGCCCTGCCAGTGCACCCAACAGCAGGCAGACCGCCAGCTTGCGGCTGCCATCCGGGATGCAGAGCAGCAGCAAAAAGGCAACAAAAAATGCCGCAAACGGCATAAAAAGCTCCGTTTGCGGCAAAAAAGTCCACAGGAAACTAAGGCCCATCATTCCGGCGCAGAACGCGCAGAGCGGGCGGCGCATCCCAGCTTAGTGGAAGAACAGGGGCAGCGGCTCAAGGAAGATGATATCCTTGCGCTCGGCTGCATCGCCTTCCGCCAGAACAGCTGCCTGGGCCACAATGGTGCCGGAGCTGCGGGCTGCCAGTGCATCCAGCGCATGCAGGCTGCCGCCGGTGGAAATCACGTCATCCACAACCAGGATGCGCTTGCCGTTCATATAGTCAAGGTCTTTTTTGTCAATGACCAGCGTCTGCTTGCCGGCGGTGGTGATGGACTGATCCTCCACGATGACCGGATCCGCCATGTACCCCTTGACACCCTTGCGGGCGGGGATCCACTGCTTGCCGCTCTGGCGGGACATTTCGTATGCCAGGGGGATGCCCTTGGCCTCGGCGGTCAGAATGACATCAAAATCCGGGCACTTTTCCAGCAGGGCCTTGGCGCAGGCAATGGTCAGCTCAACATCGCTGAACATGATGAATGCGGCAATGTCCAGGTGGTCATTGATTTTACAGATGGGCAATTCACGGGTCAGGCCTGCCACATGCAGGGTATAGGTTTTTGCCATAGTAAACAACCTCTTTTCACATTTCGGCGCAAAGGAGCCTGCATCAGCCCGGAGGCCATGCAAGGCTGCGCTTTGCCAGCACATGGAAGTGCAGGTGCTTCACGCTCTGGCCGCCATCGGCGCCAACGTTAGTCACAACGCGGTAGCCACTTTCGTCCACGCCAAGCTGCTTGCACAGGTTGGCGATGGTAGCGTAAATATGGCCCAGCAGTGCAGCGTCCGCTTCGGTAAGCTTTGCCGCAGATTCAATATGCTGCTTGGGGATCACCAGAAAATGCACCGGTGCCTGCGGGTCAATATCATAAAATGCCAGCAGAGTGTCATCCTCATACAGCTTATTGGACGGGATCTGGCCCGCTGCGATTTTGCAAAACAGGCAGTCATCCATCGGTTTTGCCCCCTTTCCCAGGGTTCGGGGCGGTTGGCCCGGCACCCCAAAATTGTACAGTTGTATTATAGCACGCTCAGTTTGCTTTTTCCAGGTTTTCTTTCACAATGCCTTCCACAGCATTCAGTGCATCGTCGATCTTGGAAGTATCGCGGATACCGGCCATGGCGAAGTCCGGCTTGCCGCCGCCGTTGCCGCCTGCAATGGCAGCGATCTGCTTAACCAGGGCACCAGCCTTCAGACCGCGGGCCAGGGCGTTTTTGCCAACGCCGACAGCCAGGGTGGTCTTGCTGCCATCGGTGCCGATCAAAGCGCCGACTGCGTTGGGCTCTTTATCACGCAGTTTATCCATCATGCTGCGCAGGGTATCAGGGGTGGTGCCGTTCAGATAAACGGTAACAATGCGCACGCCGTCAACCTCGACAGCATTCTGGAACAGGCCGTCGATCTGGCTGGATGCCAGCTTTGCCTTGGCGATCTCCAGCTGCTTGTTGGCCTCTTTCAGCTCAGCGGTCACAGCCTGGGCACGGGCGGCAACATCCTTCATGTTGTTGGCCTTCAGGGCAACAGCGGTGTTGGCCAGTTCAGCGGTACGGTCGTCCAGCAGGTTCAGCACGCCGTAACCGGTGGTGGCCTCAATGCGGCGGATACCGGCGGCAACGCTGGCTTCGGACAGGATCTTGAAGCAGCCGATCTGGGCAGTGTTTTTGACATGGGTGCCGCCGCAGAACTCAACGCTCCAGCCGCCTGCATCCACAACGCGGACAACCTTGCCGTACTTTTCGCCAAACAGAGCCATAGCGCCCATCTTTTTGGCTTCCTCAATGGGCAGGTTCTGGATGGTAACAGGCAGAGCGGCAAAGATTTTTTCGTTCACGCGCTTTTCCACTTCCACCAGTTCTTCGGGGGTAACGGCGTTGAAATGGGTAAAGTCAAAGCGGGTGATCTTGTCGTCCTGGTAGCTGCCGGCCTGGTGGACATGCTCGCCCAGCACTTCGCGCAGAGCTTTCTGCATCAGGTGGGTGGCGGTGTGGTTGCGGCAGATGGAAGCGCGGCGCTGTTCATCCACAGCAGCGGTTACGGTATCGCCTACGCGGATGGTGCCGTCCAGCAGGGTGCAGGTGTGAACATAGAAGCCTTTGGGGGTCTTTTTGACCTGGTTGACTTTCAGGTTTGCAGTGCCGCTGGTCAGGTAGCCGTGGTCAGCGACCTGGCCGCCCATCTCGGCATAGAACGGGGTACGGTCCAGAACGACCAGCACATTCTCGCGCTCTTCATAGTCGGTGGAAACCGCATCGTTCAGTTCTTCGCCGTCAGACAGGGCCAGAACCTTGGCGGTTTCTTTCAGCACATCATAGCCGTCAAACTCGGTCGGCTCAGCGTTCAGTTCACCGAACAGGTCCTCGCTCCAGCCGGAGATATCCTTGGCCAGGCGCTCGGCACGGGCGCGCTCACGCTGGCGGGTCATCTCGACATGGAAAGCAGCTTCGTCAATGCCAAGGCCGGCTTCGGCAGCGATCTCCTTGGTCAGATCAAGCGGGAAGCCGAAGGTATCGTTCAGCTTGAAAACATCCAAGCCGGACAGGATCTTCTTGTTGGTCTCGTGCAGGTGCTGGATCATGCCGTTCAGGATGTTCATGCCGGAGTCAATGGTCTTATAGAAGCGCTCTTCCTCGGTGCCAATAACTTTCTTGATATAGGATTCATGCTCGCGCAGTTCGGGGTAACCAACCTCGCTGGAGATGATAACGGTATCCACCAGATCAGTCAGGAACGGATGGTCGATGCCCAGCATACGGCCATGGCGGGCAGCGCGGCGCAGCAAGCGGCGCATAACATAGCCGCGGCCTTCGTTGGAGGGCAGGATGCCGTCAGAAGCCATGAACACGGTAGCGCGGATATGGTCGGTGATGACGCGGATGGAGATATCGTCCTTCTCGTTTGCACCGTACTGTTTGCCGGAGATGCGCTCCACATGGTGCAGAACAGCGGCAACGGTATCGACCTCGAACAGGTTATCCACATCCTGCATGACAACGGCCAGACGCTCCAGGCCCATGCCGGTATCAATGTTCGGTTTGGGCAGCAGCGCATAGGTGCCCTTGCCATCGGAATCATACTGGCTGAACACCAGGTTCCAGATTTCCATGAAGCGGTCGCAGTCACAGCCAACGCCGCAGGTCGGCTTGCCGCAGCCATACTTTAGGCCGCGGTCAAAGTAGATCTCACTGCAGGGGCCGCACGGACCGGAGCCATGCTCCCAGAAGTTATCCTCTTTGCCCAGGCGGACCATGTGGTCTTCGGGGATGCCGACAGACTTGGTCCAGATATCATAGGCCTCGTCATCGTCCTGATAGACAGAGATATACAGGCGGTCAGCGGGGATTTCCAGCTCTTTGGTCAGGAACTCCCAAGCCCAGGGAATGACCTCTTTCTTGAAATAATCCTGGAAGCTGAAGTTGCCCAGCATTTCAAAGAAGCAGCCATGGCGTGCGGTAATGCCGACGCGCTCAATATCCGGGGTACGGATGCACTTCTGGCAGGTGGTAACACGGTGGCGGGGCGGTTCTTCCTGGCCAAGGAACCACTTTTTCATGGGTGCCATACCGCTGTTGATAAGCAGCAGGCTGGGGTCGTCTTTGGGCACCAGCGGGAAGCTGCCAAGGCGCAGATGGCCTTTGCCTTCAAAATAGTGCAGGTATTTTTCGCGTAATTCGTTAAGTCCTGTCCACTGCATGATCCTGATTCTCCATTTCGTATGCTGAAATAATTGGGATACTGTTTTGCCCCGGGTTTTACCACAGCCGCAAAAAAAGGAAAAGAAAAACGGCCTTTGCCCCGCCAGACAGCTACAATGCCGTCCAGCACAGGGGCGAAAGCCGTATAACTTCCGTGGTACCACCCAGATTGCAGGCTGTACAGCCTGCCGCTTTGGTGCGCCTTAACGCGGCGCATACGTCCGATTTTTTCGGAAGCTCCGGGGCGGCACTGCCCTGCCCGCACCGGGTGCCTTGCAGCTTAGCGGCACCCTCTCTGAATGGCTGCGGATAATGGGGCATTGACCCTTTCAACGCTATTTTTCCTTTTACCCTATGATTATATGCCAGCGTTCGGTGCTTGTCAACTGTTTTCTGCCGGTTTTTCTGTTATAGCTGCATCCAGAACGGCAAGGGCATCCGCTACCTGGGCAAACAGGGCGGCGCTGCTGGTTTGGGGCTTTTGCTGGGAATCCTGCAAAACGGTGATGGTATAGCGCGGAGCATCCGCCGGGTAAAAACCGGCAAACCAGTAATGCAGCAGCTCCCTGCCGTCTGCATCAAACTGGCCGGTCTGAGCCGTGCCGGTTTTACCGGCGGCGGTACCGGTATGGGGCTGGGCATCGCCGCCAATGCCGCTGCGGACAACGGTTGCCAGCATACTTTGCAGCACCCGTGCAACCGCCGGGCTGCAGGCGCTGCGGAACTTGCGTCCCGCCGGTGATGCTGCTGACAATACAGGGGCTGTGATATACCCCGCCGGAGGCTATGGCATTGAACATGGCCGTTACCTGCAATGGGGTAACGGTCAGCCCGCCCTGCCCGAAGGAAAGGCTTGCCAAACTGCCTGCATTTTGCAGGTCTGCCGCGCTGGGCAGCTCCCCCGCCGCGCTCTTCAGCCCCGGCGCCAGCAGAGCCGGGGTGCCAAGGCCAAAGCTCTGCGCGGCATTCAGAATTGCCTGCCCGCCCAGCAGCTGGCCCAGCGCAATAAAGTAACAGTTACAGCTTTGTTCCAGCGCGCCGCGCAGGGCGTACAGCCCATCCATGGCGGTGGAATACCCCTGAACCCAACAGGTATTGCGGCGGGCGCAGTTCTGGCACAGGTGCTGGGCACAGAACTCTACCACATAGTCATAGCTTTCGCCGCGGGGCGGCATCTGGCAGCTGCATACAGCGTTCACTGTTTCGGCAATGTCGGATAAGGTATCTGCCACGCCGGAAAGTTTGCGTGCCGCGCTGGTCAGGCTTTGGGAGCCGACCGGTGGAGCAGGCGGCGGAAACACCGCCCGCAGAGCCTGCTCCGGGCAGAGCAGAAAGCCCAGTAGCCCGGCCCCGGCGGCAAGACCGAGGGTGAGTACGCCGGT
>ENA-OPTB01001995-OPTB01001995.1-human-gut-metagenome-genome-assembly--contig:-NODE-1995-length-14078-cov-2.183983_pt1 | contig 14078 bp, 6 predicted proteins | sample MGYA00241810_ERZ501911 | MGnify/ENA primary metagenome ERZ501911 (study PRJEB25962, sample SAMEA2042304) | human gut metagenome | biome: human gut; feature: human-associated habitat; material: faeces... | reverse complement strand
CACTCATCGCCGCGATCAGCAAGGCAATACCGGCGCGGATATCCGGAGAAACCATATTGGAACCACGCAGTTTGAAACGATTGCCCAACCCGATCACAGTCGCCCTATGCGGATCGCAAAGAATGATCTGTGCCCCCATATCGATCAGTTTGTCGACAAAAAAGAGGCGGCTTTCGAACATCTTCTGATGGATCAGCACACCTCCGACAGCCTGCGTCGCCACAACTAAGAAGACACTCAGCAAGTCCGGCGTCAGTCCCGGCCAGGGAGCATCGGCAATCGTCATGATAGAGCCGTCGATAAACGTCTCGATCTGATAGGATTCGTGTGTCGGGACATGGATATCGTCACCGATCTGTTCGACTGTAATTCCCAGGCGACGGAATGAATCGGGAATAATCCCTAACATATCATAGCCTGTATTTTTGATCGTAATGTCGGAACCGGTCATAGCGGCCATTCCGATAAAACTGCCGACCTCGATCATATCCGGCAGGATCGTATGTGTAGTGCCACCCAACGCCTCAACCCCTTCTATTGTCAGCAAATTGGAACCGACACCCGAAATACGGGCTCCCATACGGTTCAGCATGGAAGAAAGTTGTTGCAGATAAGGTTCACAGGCAGCATTATAAATCGTTGTTTTTCCTTCCGCAAGCACAGCCGCCATCAGGATATTGGCCGTACCGGTCACCGAAGCTTCATCGAGCAGCATATAGGCTCCTTTCAACTTCTTCGCCTCTATTTCGTAGAGCTGGCGGTCGGGATCATAACTGAAGCAAGCCCCCAGCTTCTGAATACCGACAAAGTGAGTGTCCAGACGACGGCGTCCGATCTTATCGCCTCCCGGTTTCGGGATCAGTGCCTTGCCAAAACGGGCGACCAGAGGGCCGACAATCATCACCGAACCGCGCAGGGAACCGCTTTTACGCAAGAACTCGTCCGTCTCAAGATAGTTCAAGTCGACAGCATCGGCTTGGAATGTATAGGTATTGGCCGCCGGATGTTCCACCTTCACCTGCATATCGCGCAAGAGTTGTATCAGGTTATTCACATCCAGTATATCCGGTACATTATGGATTGTCACTTTTTCCGGCGTAAGCAATGTTGCACAAATGACCTGCAAGGCTTCATTCTTTGCGCCCTGCGGTACAATCTCACCGGCCAACCGGTAACCGCCTTCTATGACAAATGAACTCATCGGCCTTTACGTGAATAATTTTTCTTGTTGTTCGTATTGTTGCGAGCGAGTATATCACGGCTTTCCGCCAGTTTATGCACCTCTTCATCCAAAATGATCCGGCCTTCCGACAATTCATCGAGGTCCTTGAAAATCTTCCGGTCATCTACGGACTCTTTGTTCCAGGTCAGGAACGATTTCTTCATCTGGGTAGCCAGCAATTTGATCAGCAGATCCTTTTCCATCCCCGGTTCGAATTCGGTTGCTTTCTGGATCATTTTCTCAAGCGTCTTGCCGTAATGGCGGTAGCGTATACGCGAATTATTATAAGGTATACGCGGAGGACGTGAGTAAAGGTCTTCTTTCTTTACGATCTCGTACGGATAATCGATATCCAGTTTGAAGTCGGCCATAATAGCCAGGTGATCCCAAAGAATATGCTTGAAGTCGTTTACATCACGTAGATGGGGAAACATATTTCCCATGATGTTGATTATCGTGTTTGCGCAGCGTTTACGTTCTTCCCGGTCCTGAATGGTAATGCAATAGTCCACCATATTCTGTATATTGCGTCCATATTCGGGCATAACCAATTTCTTTTCTTCTGTATTATATTTCATTACAAATTCTGTTTATCCGGCAAAGTTACAGATTATAATTGATTTAAACAATACGGTTCCTCCCCCGCAGAGTGTTAAGAAAAGCCTATAAAACCAAGGAGAAAGAAAACCGATTATAATATGTTTGCTTTCCTACTACTATTTTGAAAAGCCAATGAACAAACGTATCAAAACATGGCTGGACAAATGACTAAAATGACATCGGTCTGCAGATAACTGGTACACTAACTCGTTTCATGCCATCAACTAACTCCAAACACCTCAAGAACTAAATGATAACATATAGCAAAGTATCTATTGGCAGTCACTACCAATTGCCCATATGTAGTACTACCAATTGATGATAGATAGTACTACGTATTCGTGATAAGTAGTACTACATATAAATAATATGCTATATGCCTTGAATTAGTTTACTATGACTTTCGAGGTAGTTTATGGTATGTTCCGGATCAGTTGCTTCTTGAGAACGGGCAGAGTCCGGATAGGATCATTTTGCATTTTCCCTACCACTTTGAGAAACAACGCTCCGAATAGGCACAAAAAAAATTAGGGGACAAGGATATTCCCTGCCCCCTAATTGATTTTTAGTCCGTTATTATTTTGATTCTGGTGTCTTACTGAAAATAGCGTGGATACGTTTCATGTCGAACTTAGGTGTACGGTCATAATAGTAAATACCGTTTTGCTCCTGTTCCACATCCGTCAACTGCGTATAACAATATCCCCAAATATCGTTCGAAAGAGACAAAACCGCATCCACCTGGCCTTCCAAACGAGCATAGAACTCTTCCAACGAACGGGGAGCTTCGCCATATCCCCAAGAGGTATTCTGGGCGCTTTCCGTCTGCTGTGCCGGATTCCATTTGATACCGCCGAACTCGTCGATCAAATAAGGCATATCCTTCTTGTATTCCGGAAAAGCATACTGGTCTGTATATTTAAGACCATTATAACCGATATTCATCGGATTCAGATGAATTTCCCATTTCGGGGCTTCCATCAACTTACCGCCGTTATACAGCTTTTCTTTCAACTTGGCAGGATCCTGTTCATAATTATGAACGGTCCAGATGTCGGTTGCAATATGCGTTCCACCGCTTGCCCCGTGGAAAGGACGGGTCGGGTCGATCATTTTCGTCAGATTATAGAGGTCGTGCATCAGGCGCGGATACTGTACACGGTCCGGCCAGAACTCCTCGTTGGTCGGCGTCCAGATCAGGAGTGACGGATGGTTACGGTCGCGCTGCACAATTTCACTCCATTCGGTAATGAAATTACGAGCCGTTTCCGTATCGTTACAATCCATCCCCCAGCTGGAAGCTTCCCCCCAAGTCAGATAACCCATCTTATCCGCCCAATAATAGAAACGTTCTTCGAAAACCTTCTGATGCAAGCGGGCACCATTGAAACCTGCCTCCATAGACAATTCGATATCCCGCTTCAATGCCTCGTCACTCGGAGCCGTCCAGATACCGTCAGGATAGAAACCTTGGTCGAGCACCAGACGCTGGTAGTAAGGCTTATTGTTCAGATAAATCTTATTGCCTTCGATATGCACCTTGCGCATACCGGTATAACCATTGACCTCATCAATTATATTTCCATTCTTATCCAAAACCTTGTACTCCAGATCGTAAAGGAAAGGACTTTCCGGACTCCAGGTCTTCATCTTCTTAACCGGAAGAACAACGGAAGACAGAGAACTTGCCGAAACCGTCCGACTGGCAACAACCTTACCATTGTCTTTCAGTGTCACCTGCAATTTTCCTCCTGCTTCTTTATAGAAACGAGGACGGACAACCAATTGCTGCTGGTCGATATCGGGCAACACCTGAACTGATTGCAATCCTTCCGGATGGACAGCTTCCATCCAGACCGTCTGCCATATACCGGTCGTTCGGGTATAGTTGCAACCATAAGAAGCGTATTGCAGATTTTGTTTGCCGGCTGCTTGCTTGGCTCCGCGCACGTTACTTTCAACATAAACAACCAAACTATGTGTCTGGCCCGGCTTTACTAAAGAAGTAATATCCACAGCAAACGAAGAGGTTCCACCGAAATGGCGGTTGGCCAAAACGCCGTCGATATAGACTTCCGATTTATAGTAGACCGCACCGAAATTAAGCAGAATGTTCTTTCCGCTCCATTCCTGCGGGATCGTGATCGGACGCTGATACCAGAAATGATTGATGAAGTCTGTATATCCTATGCCGGACAACTTACTTTCCGGGCAGAAAGGCACAGTGATTTTCTTGTCAAAGCCGTTCGATTTATAGAACTCGCGTTCCATCCCTGAACCGCCGAAATCAAACGAGCAGGTCCATTCTCCATTCAGGTTGACCCAACCCGTCCGCTCGAACTGCGGACGGGGATATTCGGGACGCGGCATGGACCAGATAGAGGCCACGCACAGAAAAAGAGATAAAAAAGCTATGCTAATCCGTTTCATGCTTTTACTTTAATTCGTTAATAACCGACTGATTGGCGTTCTTTACGGCAGCTTCGTTGATCTTGATCACTTTGCGGTCGTATGTCATCAAACCGTTTACTTCACCTTCCACATCAGTAGTCTGCGTATAGACAGCAGCAGAGAAGCCACGTTTCACATAATCTTTCAGGATATTGGCATATTTGACATATTCAGCCGTCACTTCGTCGCTGTTCTTAAACTGCACATACCCCCAGTTACGTTTGTTCCACCACAAGTGATTTTCCACCGGAAGACCAATTCCGCCGTATTCACCCAACACATTCACACGTTTCGGATCGAACAGGAACATATCGGGAGCCGGATAATTATGCAAATCCAGGATATCACCGCAAGGACGATGGTTACCGCCGCTTGCCGGGTTCACCAAGCGGGAAGGATCATAAGTTTTTGTCCATTCAGCCGCTTTTTCCGTTTCAAACTGTCCCCATGCTTCGTTGAAAGGCACCCAAACGACTACAGAAGGATTGGATACGCAAAGATCCATGATCTCTTTCCATTCGCGGTAATAGTTGGCCTTGGATTCAGGCGTACGTTCATTGTCTTTTCCACCGTTATACACGTGGTGATCCCAAATGTAAGAGCCATGATCTCCACTCGGCATATCCTGCCATACCAGAATACCTTCCTTATCGCAATGATAATACCAGCGTGCCGGTTCCACTTTCACGTGCTTACGGATCATATTGAAGCCCCAGTCTTTCGTTTTCTTGATGTCGAACAGCAATGCTTCGTCTGTCGGAGCCGTATAAAGTCCGTCAGGCCACCATCCCTGGTCCAGTGGGCCGAACTGGAATAAGTCCTGATTGTTCAACTGCATACGCATAATACCGGCAGCATCACGTTTGGAAGAAATCTTACGGAAAGCCGTATATGATTTTACTTCATCCAACACTTTTCCGTCTTTCGACAAAGAAACCGTCATATCATACAGATAGGGATTGGACGGGCTCCAGAGTGTCGGGTTCTGCACAGACAAGCGCAATTCTTCACCCTGAACACCTTTTGCGGAAGCCACAACCTGACCTTTGTCCAACAACTTCACGGTTACAATACCGGAATTGCAGTCGCAGGAAGTTCCGACCGTCACACTCAATGTATTATTGTCGATATTGGGAATAGACTTTACAGAAGTCACATGGGCAGCAGCTACCGGTTCCAGCCATACCGTCTGCCAGATACCAGTTACAGGCGTGTACCAGATGCCTTCCGGACGGGAAGTCTGTTTACCACGCGGTTGATATCCCTTATCGCTCGGGTCCCATACGCGAACAACCAGTTTCTGATTACTCTTTCCTGTCAGATACGGAGTGATATTGAAGGAGAACGGTGTGAAACCACCTTTATGAGAACCGATCAGGATATCGTTTACAAACACATCCGCTTTCCAATCCACCGCACCGAAATTCAATACGATATCCTTGTTTTTCCAGGCTGAAGGAACGGAAAAAGTACGTTTATACCACAATTCGTTGTTTTCGCCAACTTCTTTCTGTACGCCAGAAAGAGAGGATTCGACAGCAAAAGGAACCAAAATCTTGCCATCGAATGTTGCTGGCTCTACATCGCCAGCCGGTTTGATGGCATATTCCCATTCACCATTCAGATTTTGCCAATCGCCACGTTCCAATTGAGGACGGGGATATTCGGGAAGGACATTCGCCGGATTCACTTGTTCCGCCCACGGTGTCTTGATCTTATCTCCTACCGGTTTCCATTGAGCCTGTGCGCCCAAGGTCAGTGCTAATGCACAACATGCTAATAAGGTCTTTTTCATGATTTATGATTTATGATTTGTAATTGATTTTCACTTTCAATCTTCAACTTTCAATTAATAAACTCCGGTGCTTCCGCTTCCAGAGAAGGACTCGCCCCTTCGACTTCCGGCCAGCCATCTTTCCAACGAATCCGGTCTAACATCAGGACACGTCCGGTAGGATGTTCCCGACTCACAGCATGATAGAGAACCCAATCGTTTCCACGATCGTCCGTGACGATTTCCGAGTTATGCCCCGTACCAGCAAACGCCTCATTTCCATGAATCAGAATCTCGTGATGATTTTCCATCATCGGTCGTCCCTGTTTGTCGGTGTACGGGCCGAACAGGCTGTCAGAACGGCCTACAACTGTAGTATAGGTACTTTTCAATCCCTCACAACAACTCCCTATCGAGGCAAACAGATAATAATAATCGCCCCTTTTATGGATGTAAGTACCTTCGTAGGCGGTTCCGGCAACCTGTCTTTTTTTGGCTCCGTCCCAAACAGATAGGCCGTCTCCCGACAGCTCTATCCCATAGATACCGCGGAAACTACCCCAAAACAGGTATTTTTTCCCGTTATCTTCCATGAAAAATTGGTCTATAGAATTTTGAACTTGAATTGTCTTGCTTCGGAACAACGGTCCCTTGTCAATGAATGGTCCTTCCGGTTTATCGGAAACGGCGGCGCCGATCCCACAGGTCCATTCGCCTCCCCAGACAGACATAGAATAATACAGCACGTACCGTCCGTCAATATAATTGATATCCGGAGCCCATAAGCCGCCTTTCGGCTCGAAGGTCGGACGTGTTTCTTCCGTGAAAGCCGTCCCGATCTCCTCCCAGTCCACCAAGTTGCGTGAACGGTGGATCGGCGTGTTGCGGATATCTTCGGTTGCATACAGGTAGAAATAGCCATCATCCGCTTTGATGACGGTCGGATCAGGCAAGCTGTAATCGATCACTGGATTCCGGTAAGTGCTTTTAGTCTGCGTAACCGGTTCTTCCATCGGTTCAGGGCGGGAAGAGGGTTTATACATCTGCTTTTCCAGCATCTTCATAAAAAAGCCGCCTACCACCGAACGGGCACGCATGTTGATGGACCGGCCATCGGTAGCCTCGTACCAATCGGTCAAGGGCACCCGAGGTTCAGTTTCGTTCACATATTTATAAGCAGGCGATAACAAGCGGGAGAAATCCTCCTGTGTATCAGCCAGACAAGCCGTCCATAAGATCCAATCTATCTTAGTGTAAGTCTTGCGGCTATCAAGAGGAAGACCGAACGGTTGTTGCCGGCTCAAATAGAAAGCGACCTCCTTCCGGGCGATCCTGTCCGGGAAGATATGCAAACCCAAAACCTTATCCCAAACCAGATTGTACTTTTGGCTCCAAGTGTTTTCCCGGTCGAATGTCAACCGGAAATGATCTCCATCGTCAGCCATCCGTTCCCATTTCTCCGCCATCTCACGAGCGGCGGAAACATACCGGACCGCCTGTTCCTTATCTCCCAACATCTCTGCTAACTTTCCGTATCCGGCAATACCCATGATCGCTTTTATCGAAAGGTTGGCATTATGAGCCAAATGTCCGGCAAAATCATCCGTACACAACTGGTTTTCAGGATCAAGTCCTTCTTTCAACAAATAATTGGCCCAAACGCCCAATGTCTTCCAATGTTCACGGGCATAATCCGCGTTACCTTCACGCAAAGCGATGGCAGTGGTCAGAATCAACATATTCCCACATTCTTCGACCGGCATATCGAACGGATACGTTTGCCCGTTGGCATGCGGGTAAGTTCCGACGTCATGGGCAGCAAAAGGCTTGTTCCATTGTCCGCTTTCGCTATAATGGAAAATCGGATTCAACATTCCTTTGAGTAGCTCCGGGTTATAAAGTAAGAACAAGGGGGCAGACGGATACGTCACATCGACCGTACCAATCGAACCATTACTGAAATTTTCTTTGGAAAGGAACAACAGGTTCCCATCTTTATCTTCTATAAGTTTATGGGCTGCTACCGCCTGGCGGTAAGCGACGGCACAAAGGTCCGCATATTCCTTCCCTCCGGCTTCTTCCGCATCTTCCATCAGGCGAGTGTCGAAATGACGGCAGCGATCCATAACCGAACGATATTCTTCAGCCGATCCTTCGAAAGCCTGCCGGATGTTTTTCTTTCCGTTATGCTTCCAATACCCCATACGGTTATCTTTAAAATATTGGATCGAATACAAATCATCATACCCGACCATCAGGAAACCGGATTGGGGGGAATCAGACACCGTCCCCATATCACGGCTATAAACAAGTTGTTGCCGGTCACTCACTTTCATCTCCGTCTGTTTTTCCGTTCGGGCAGCCAGGTAGAAGTATCCCCAATCGATACGGACATCATCTCCTTTACGTGCCAGCACGGACTGCTCGACGGTTCCTGCTTTTACATATGAAATACCATTTTCCTCTTCAAAGGCCACTGTCACAGCCTGATCGTCTGAATGAACGGCTAAAGAAGGAGAAGCCTCGACCGTCAGACGAGTTTCATGCGTTTTTCCATCCGTAGCACGAACCTGCCAGGAGATATAATTAACAGGCGTGGACATACGATCCAAGTCATTCAACAAAAGAGGAGACGTAAAAATGAGATCCAGACAGACCGGACCACATTCGAATGTATAATAGGTTTGTGTCGGAAGAACATTCACCGACTGTTGAACCGCAGCCTTTTCAAAACGCACCGGAGTTCCCTCCTCCGGTGCTTCTTTTCCCATAAAACGATAAGAAACCCCATCCACTTCGATGACACCTAACAGTCCCTGCTCCTTTCCGGTCCAATGACGGGTCGCATCCTCGTTCAGCTGATCTGTAAACGACCAGATGCTGGTGTAAGGATCAATCGTTATCAGTGGATAAGAAGGAGCACGCAGGGCATTCTTCTTATCCGGCTGAAACAAATTCCCTGAACCGCAGGATACGTTCAGTATCCAAAGGCAGCAAACCAATAGTATCAGAGAGGTTCTCTTCATTCTTTCATAATATATAATAAAACACAACATTCATAAGAACTTAAATTTCCTTTGTCTGAAATTTGAATGCAAAGATATTTCCAGACCTTTAAAACCTCTTTCAAGGATCAATCAGAAGCTTTCAAATATCAATCAAAATCGTACAAAGACCTCTTAAATAGCGTTTTTTTACTTACTTTTGCAGCACACAACAGAAGAATAACAACTTTGTATGAGACTACTCTTAACTACCATAATAAACTTACTTTTGCTACTCCTTCCCTACTCCGGCAAGGCACACGATTTGTATTTCCGCCACTATACCAACAAACAGGGATTGTCGCACAACACGGTTTATTGTGCCCTACAGGATAAAAAAGGATTCATGTGGTTCGGGACAGACGACGGATTGAACCGTTTCGACGGACATCAGTTCCGGATTTACCGTTACAATTCGTACGATCCGGAAAGCCTGCCGAACGATAGGATCATCAGTCTTTTTGAAGATTCGACCGGTAGGATATGGGTCTGCACTTACTCCCACACCTGTTACTACGACTATCAAACAGATGCATTTCACCCCTTGACCTTTTCCGACAGCAATAATACCCCGGAATATTTCCAGCAAATCAGAGAAGATAAAAAGGGGAATTTGTGGCTGATGAGCTACAACCGGATTGCCCGTTATGCCCTTTCAGGCGAAAGCAGTCCGCATTTCTATCCCGAAGGGGAACAAATAAGCTTGATAGACATCACGATGGACGAAGAGAACGAGCCGATCCTCGCCGGACACAACGACCTGTTTTTCTACAAACCGGAGGCAGACAAATTCGTCCGCATCCCGGTACTGACAGAAAAGGAAAAAGGAAATCCGATCAGTCTCACCAGGCTTTGCCTCGTGCCAGACTGGGGAATACTGATCGGAACAGACCGGGCGGGACTCAAATTTTACGATCGGAACAGTCGGAACACGGAAACGATCATCCCGGACATACAAGTTCGCGACATCAAGCAGTGCAATGAGAATACTTACTGGATCGCATCCGAATCCGGTGTCTATATCTTGAATATGACAGACCGGAGTATTACGCACCTGCAAAAATCTCTGACAAACGAATATACGATTTCCGACAATGCGGTCTATTCAATCACAAAAGACCGTGAAGGAGGAATATGGGTTACCACCTTTTTCGGTGGAATCAACTATCTGCCCAAAGAATATATCCCGTTTAAATATTTTATCGGAGGGAAAACCCATCCGGGAATGCCGGGAAATGCCGTACGTGAAATCTGTCCGGACCAGTACGGCAACCTTTGGTTAGGAACGGAAGATAACGGGATCAACCGCTATAGCCCGGCTACCGGCGAGATCACGAACTTCTCCCGTACCAACCCCGCCCATCCACTTTCGGCAACCAATATCCATGGCCTACTTGCCGACGACAGCCGGTTGTGGGTAGGAACTTTCAACACCGGAATCGATCTGTTGGACATTCCTTCCGGGAAAATCATCAAACGATATACCCGGAGTAATACCGATAACCTGCTACCGTCAGACTTCATACTCTGCTTTTGCAAACTCTCTGAAGACGAAATCCTGATCGGAACCTCCGAAGGGCTTGTCCTCTTCCGTAAAAAAGAAGAATGTTTCATCCCTTGGGGAACAGAGATCAAGTCGATGGTACGTCAAATCTATAAAGACAGCAAAGGGGATATCTGGATGGCAACCACCTCCGGAGCTTACCGCTACTCCAAAACCGAAAAGAAGTTTGCGCATTATACATCCAACCGTGAGCGGTCGCAGACTATCGGCGACAACAACGTGACTTCCATATTCGAAGACTCGAAAAACAGAATTTGGGTGGCGACCGTCTATGGTTTCTCCCTCTACAACGAGATATCCGATTCATTCAATCGCATCACGGTTGAAAACGGACTGCCCAGCAATATCGTACACCGTATCCTGGAAGATGACGAACATTTTTTCTGGATTGCAACGGCCAACGGACTGGTTCGTTTTAACCCCGAAACATATGTGATGAAGACTTTCTCATACACGGATGGCCTACCCGAAGCGCAATTCAACTATTGTTCCGCTTACAAGATGCCGGACGGGACCATGTATATGGGAACGATCAACGGAATGATCGCCTTTAATCCGCGTGATTTTAAAGAGGATGTTTATTCTCCATCGGTATGCATCACCCGCATAGATGTTCAGGACGACCGTATCGGCGCCCCTAAATATAATGTCAACCGGATTTTGGAAAGCGGAGAATTGAAACTCCCACATAACCGTTCCACCTTTACCCTTTCGTATGTGGCATTGAGCTACACCTCGCCAGATGCGATCCAGTATGCCTATCGCTTGGACGGAAGTGACAAGGACTGGATCTATATAAAGCAGAATAAAGACGTGACCTTTGCAAACCTGTCACCCGGAGATTATGTTTTCCGGGTAAAATCGACCAACAGCAGCGGGGTTTGGCAGGATAACGAGACGACTCTCCGAATTACGGTAACACCGCCGTTCTGGGCTACCGGATGGGCATATCTTATTTATTTCCTGACCGTATGCCTCTTGATCGTACTTTGGTATTACTACAAAAAAGCCAAACTGGAAGAGAAGCACCGCATCAACCGTGAAATATTCGAAACCAAAAAGGAGAAAGAACTTTACGATGCAAAGATACAGTTCTTCACCTTTATCACACATGAAATACGGACACCGCTCACATTGATAAAGGCCCCGTTAGAAAAGATCCTTCGTTCGGGAGATGGAACACCCGCCACACAGGAGAACTTACGGATCATCGAGAAAAACACCGGACGGCTGTTAGACCTCAGCAACCAGTTATTGGACTTCCGCAAGACGGAAAGCCGCGGGTTCAAGCTGAATTATGTCACGACCGATGTCGTTCTCTGGCTGGAAACGATCCTGCATCCGTTCCGCCCGGCTTTCGAACAAGGAAACAAGCATTTTACAGTCAAACTTCCGGAGCTGCCTTTCGAAGCCAGTTTAGACAGGGAGGCATTCTCCAAGATCGTCAGCAACTTAGTCAGCAACGCGCTGAAGTACTCGGACAGCCGGATATCGCTCGAACTGCTCCCTCCTTCGGGTGAAGAACGCATGTTCACCCTACTCGTCACCAATGACGGACATCTGATACCCGACAGTGAAACCGAAAACATATTCAATCCGTTCTATCGCCTCAAAGAAACAGAAAACCGACAGGGAAGCGGTATCGGTTTATCGCTGGCCCATTCTTTGGCTGAATTCCACCGTGGCAGACTGTTCTACCGGCAAACACCGGACGGCTTGAACCAGTTTGTCCTAAAGCTGCCGGAACAACAGGAAGACAGTTACCGGATCGCTGCCGGAAACGAGAAAGAGAAAGTGGAAATGGTCACGTTGACCGAAACCGGCAAATCGGTGATCTTGATTGTCGAGGACCAGGATGATATGCGCCATTTCATCGCTCGCGAACTGGCGGAAATGTATCAAGTAGTAGAAGCTGAAAACGGGAAAGTAGCTCTCGATCTGGTTCGTAAGAACACGGTCAACCTGATCATCAGCGATGTCATGATGCCGATCATGGACGGCTTCGAACTTTGCAACGAAGTGAAAAACGACGTCAATGTCAGCCATATCCCATTTATCCTGCTGACGGCACAACACAACCTGCAGTCACGCCTGAAGGGACTGAACACAGGAGCCGATGCCTATATGGAGAAACCTTTCTCCATCGAACTACTGACGGCCCAGGTTAGTAACCTTTTGAAAAGCCGTGAGCTACTGAACAAAACTTATTTGGAGAACCCGTTCGCCCCAGTAGCCTCTCTTGCTGTTTCACAAGTGGATGATATTTTTCTTCACAAATTGAACGATTACTTGGAAGAGAACCTCAGCAATGAAACCCTCTCCGTTGAGATGCTTGCCGATACGATGGGAATGAGTACTTCCAGTCTCTATCGCAAGGTCAAAGGCTTGTCCGGTCTCTCTCCTAACGACTTCATCCGCATCGCCCGCGCGCAGTATCCGCAGCCGACATGAACACATCCCCCGGAGCAGACGCTCCGGGGGATGTGTTTTGGTATGGCTTACTTGTTCCATGGGTTGGACGGGTCGGGATCCGTCGGGTCCCAGCCGCGGTTCGGGCTGGAGATGTCCAGCCATGGGGCCGACGGCTTCGGCACCGGGAGGGACGAGGCGTTGTAGATCGACACCGTGGTGCCGAGGGGGCAGTTGTCGTAGATCCACTTGGCATCCGCCACCGTCAGGCGCACGCAGCCGTGCGAGCAGACCGTGCCGAGCTGGTTATACAGCCGGTAGGACAGGTCGTTCTTATTCGGACTGTTGTACGGTGAGGAGTGGAAGAGATAGTTGCCGGTGATCTGCGTGCAGTACTGGCCCCAGCAGCCCATGAGCGGGTGCCACGCCGCCTTGAACGGCGTGCGGAACGTGCCGATGGGCGTGGTCTGGCCGGGGCCGCAGACGAAGGCGTGATAGAGGATGGAGTAATCGCCGCTCATGTCCAGACCGTACACGAGCACCGTGCACTGGTTGCGCACGACCTCGAGCTTATACGGGTACTGCGCGCTGAGGAGCTGATCATACTCCGCGTCCGTGTAGTTGTTGACCGGGACGACGAACGTGGTGCGGATCGCGTCCGTGCCGCACAGGAAGAGGATCTCGACCGTGTGCTGGGTGGGCATATCACGCTTCCAGACGGACTCTTCCACGTGGAAGCCCGGCGTGATGGACTTGCCATCGAGCGTGTAGTGGCGCGTGGGCTGCTGCACACCGTCCACAGACCAGATGAGGGTCGCTTCACCCGGCGCGGTCTGATATTCCGACGGGAAATGGCGGTAGGTCACATACAGGTCGACGGCGCGGCACTCCGGAGAGAGCGCGGGCACGGGGTCGGTCGTGAGTGTGTCAACGCCACGGAGCATGGGGTCATACTCCGAAGCGGTCTTGTCGGCCGCGAGCGTGACGGTGCAGCCGCGCGCAAGCAGGCGCACG
>ENA-OPTB01001992-OPTB01001992.1-human-gut-metagenome-genome-assembly--contig:-NODE-1992-length-14089-cov-2.871099_pt1 | contig 14089 bp, 18 predicted proteins | sample MGYA00241810_ERZ501911 | MGnify/ENA primary metagenome ERZ501911 (study PRJEB25962, sample SAMEA2042304) | human gut metagenome | biome: human gut; feature: human-associated habitat; material: faeces... | reverse complement strand
CATCGTAAGGGCATTCTTCAAGTCATATCTGCCACGTCTGGCAGAATACAGAAGGGAAAAGAAATCTTTGTTTAACAGTTATAATCTGTAGGATATGAAAAAGACAGACTGGACCGACAGGATGCTGGCCGCTCTTGTCGAACTGTATCCGGTAGAGACCACAGCCTATACAGCTGCCGTTCTTAATCTGAGCGAATCGACCGTCAAGCTGAAAGCCCGTGAACTTGGACTTGTAAAAATGGCCAAATCCAGATGGATGGAGCGTGCCGACTATATCAGAAACCACTTTCAGGAGTGTTCCTTCTCTGAGATAGGGAAAGCTCTCGACATTACCCGGATGAGTGTCGGACGCATAGCCGCTGCAATCGGACTGAAGCGCAGCAGTGAAGAAAAGCACCTGATTTCCTCACGTATCCGTACTCAGATGGTAAAGAGGGAAAGACGGCGTATCGTCTTCGGACTGGAACCCATAACCGGTATCCGTGTCATTTCAAACAGGGCAAAGGTAAGGGTACGCTCAAACATGAAGTCAAACGGATACATCATCAGTGAGGAACACAACGTGATTTATTATACCGGCAGTACGGAACGCAGGGAACGTCTGGAAAGCCGGGGCATCAGACTGGGACTGCATATCCTTCCGCTTCCGGAGGACAGTTCTGCTCTTTCATCCAATATCATATTACAACAGCCATGCAGTACGGACAGATAGTATTCCTTCTCTTCGTGGCAATGGTATTCTACTATGCGGCAATGATTTTCATGGACTTCCAGAGGGCAAAGGCCGCACAGAATGCCGAGCAGGACAGCCATAAAGAAGAGGACATAGACATATCGGAAAAGCCGATAAGGATAAACCGGGATGGACCTGAATCCAAAGAAGAGAATCAGGAAGAGAATAATATAGAGAATCCCGGAGCTGAGAATGAAAATAGTGATTCTGACAGTACAGAAAAATCTGCATCCAAATCAGAATCTCCCAGACACGTTTACCGGGAGGCCATCATGACTGACGGCATTCTGGTTGAGAATATCATTCAGGAAATAAACCGGCTGGCAGAGACCGGTACCAGTGACCTCGGTGCCGTTATCTTCAGCGGTGAGAATGCCTGATATATATACCGTTCCTTTAGTGACATCTGTTTCTTTGGCGATGAAATCCTTTAACATTATTCAGAAATGCAGATAATAAAGAAAAATGCCCGGAATCTTACGGAGCGTTTCATCGGTTCAAGTTTTGCACAGAAGAGCGTGATGGCGGCCATAGCACTCGTTATTTCCACATCAAACGTAATGGCAGGAAGCAAGGGTGCAGCAGGTTTTACCAAGGCCACACAGGAAGTCAGTTCCTACCAGACTCCGGTATCGAACCTGATGAAGGCCATTGCTGCCGTTATCGTTCTGGTCGGTGCCTTCAACGTCTACTTCAAGATGCAGAACGGAGACCAGGACGTGAAGAAGACCATCATGCTTACTATCGGAGGCTGTATCGCTTTCATCGCACTTTCGGAAGCTCTTCCGCTGTTCTTCCAGTAATCCTTACCCGACATGACAATGAATCAGGAAGGATACCCTGTGTTCAAGGGATTGCAGAAGCCGCTGGAGTTTATGGGCATACGCGGCCGTTTCCTTACTCTGGCAGCGGCAGCCATAGGCGTATCATTCGTAGGCTTCATCGGTTTCTCAATCGCTTTGGGAAAGGTTGCAGGGTTCATAGCCATGATGGTCATGGCACTGGTAGGACTGATAACCATCTACATCAAGCAGCGTGGAGGACTCCACAACAAGAAAAGGGCAAGAGGCATCTATATCTACAGAAGCCTGAGAAAAGAACAGTAAATCACTTTATACAGTATGGCACACAAAAGGAAAAGAATATTTGACGGACTCTATGCGCAGCTGGAGGAGACGGACGGCAATGTCGTGCTGTTCTCGGCCAGAGGCGAGCCGTCAGTTATCTTCGAGATAACCAATCCGGTCCAGCAGCTCTGTACGGATGCGCAGCAGTACATGCTGTTTCATGACGTGCTATCCAATATCCTTCAGACTATCGGTGAGGGATATGCACTGCAGAAGCAGGATATTCTGTGCAGACAGGCATATCACCATGACGTGCCGGACGATGCGGAGTTCCTGACAAGGAGTTATTTCAGATACTTCGAGGGAAGGGAGTTCACAGAGATAAGGACTTTTCTTATCCTCACCCAGGAGGCTCAGAGAAGCCAGTTCATCCAGTATGACCCGAAGAGATGGCTCGATTTCCATGCCAAGGTATCAAAGACGGATGATATTCAGTACGGAAACATCGCTATACCGCAGTCCGGTAAAGCAGCAGAACAGGAATGCCCGTTTGGTTGTCTCGTTGGTTGTCGGAGCCTCGATTAGCGCAAGAAGTTCCTCCCTCGTGAGATACTCCCTTTCTGACTGTTGTTTGGATATCCGCTCGTGTCTGCCCAAAGCATAGAAAGGATTTTTATCCATCACTCCCTCTTTTACCGCAGCATTGAGCATACGCACAAGTGTACTCTGGTGCAGATGCAGCGTGTGGAGTGACAATTCTTTGGGATTGTCGGGCGATTTGGTATTCCGGTAGGTGTTCTTCATGAAGTCAAGCAATCCGACAATAAACTTCTTGTCGATTTTAGACATCAGGAAGCGGGGTCTGCGGCGGTGTTTCAGATACTCCTTTATTATATTGACACAAGAACGGTAGTTGCGGTACGTTGCCGGAGAATAGGACGGATTGCGTCTAATTCCTTCGATATGGCAGTCAAGCCAATCCGCAAAAATCCGTTTGGGCAGTTGCTTTGTATTGTCGTTGTCTGCCTCCGTTTCGTCCTCGTCAATACCGAGCATCCGCTTTGACTTTATCTCATTCGCCTTTGCCATAGCCGCTTCATTGAGCCGCCTTGCATCGGGTGCGTCGTCCGGCACAAGAAACAGGTTCAGGTACTCGATCCATCTTTTCCCCTTTTCATAGAAATCAAGGTATATGGATCGGCTTCCCGTTTTCAATATCCGTGTCCTTATCGTTATTTTCATCTGTTTCCCTCCGTTTGTGGTTGCTTTGAAAAGAAGTCATCCACAAGATTGACCGTTTCCACTTTCTTTTGGTCCACAATCTTTGCATAGATGGCGGTCGTGTTCACATTGGCATGACCGAGCAGCTTCGATGTGGTGTATATGTCCGCACCGAGTGTGAGCAGCATGGTAGCTGCGGTATGTCGGCTGCAATGATAGGTTATATGCTTGTCTATCTGTGCGTTCTGCATCCATTTCTCTATGTTCCGCTCAATGTTAGAAGTCCCCGTCGGCAATGTGAAAATCGGTTCTTCGGGATTCTCTTTGGGGTTCAGGCAATCGACAGCCTCTTTTGATAACGGCACGTTTATCAGCTTTTGGGTCTTCTGCATCTTTATCCTTATATATAAGGTCTTTCCATCGGGGGCTTTGACAATCTTTCCCCATGTCAACGACCGCACATCGCTAAGGCGAAGCCCGGTGAAACAGGAGAACAGGAACGCACGTTTAACATCCTCATGGGGGCAGGGCGCAGCCATCGCTGCTTTCATTTCCTCCAATGTGAGGTATTCCCTCATGCTTTCGGTTGGCTGATACTTCTCCTTTGCACTGATGGACTTCAACGGATTTGCTGACAGGATGCCGTCACGCACGGCTTTGTTCAGCGCACCGTTCAGGACTGCCTGATGATGATGCGCCGCACCGTTGCTGATGACACTGCCATCCTTGCGCACCCCGTTCTTCGCATAGCGCAGAAAGTCGATGAAACCACGGCAGAAATCCACATCCACGTTTGCCAAGACAATATCCGGGCAGTTGGCTTCTTTTAGATACGTTTCGATTTTCAGCCGCAGGTCACGTCTGCCTTTGAGGGTGGATGTAGAGAAACCGAATTTCTCCTGCTCATACTCCTTAAGGAAATCCACAAGCGCTATACACGACCGTTTCACCTTGTCCCACTGGCGCACACCGTGGTTCTGCAGTGCAAGGATGCGCTCGGCTTTGATTTTCTCGGCAACCTGCCTTGCATGGTTGTTCTGCTGGCGGTCTATCGGTGTCGTTTCGGGCACAAGGTACAATCCGAGAGACTCCACCTTGCGTACCCCCTTTACATAGACATCGAGATACAGGCTCATGTTTCCGTTAGCCAACTTTCGCTGACGGATGCGGACAGGTTCTTTCACCTTTTGTACTTTCTTCGGTCGTGCCATGATGTTTTCCTTTCCTTATATTTTTTCTTTTCACAGGCAGATTTACCCCTGTTTTTACGCTGCAAAATTACCAAAATTTTCTGTATTACGCAACAAAAATACAACAAAATATCGTTAAAACCATTACTTGATATACTTTCTTGGACAGAATCGGAAAAGATAATTAAATAGCTAATATACAATATATTCTACCGATTTTATTTCTTTTTATGCGCTTATTCTTTCTTTGTAATAAGCCTATACTTCGTGGGCTTTTATGTCCTATTGCTCTTTGATATAGTGCTCTGCATTCAGGTAGAAAACCTTACAGCCATTACCGAAAGTGAGCAGACGATGGCAGCATATCTGCAGAACTCGTTCTTCTCTGCCGGTTATCTGATGGCAGCAAGCATTGTAGCGTTGAAATGTCTGAACCTCGTTCCAGACCTTGCTGCATGGATGATTCCAGAAGGAGATACAGCATTCTCTACCCGAAACTTCGGTGAAGGTGTGGCACAACAAGCCAAGATTTCAACTCAGGGCATGTTAAGCAAAGTGATGTAAAACAGTAAACAATACAAAATATGGTAATAAGGAATCTCGAAAACAAAATCAAGTTGGTGATGATCATCTGCTCACTATTCCTTGTGGGTTGTATCATCATCTGCATCTCCAGCATTTGGACTGCCAAGGTAATGGTATCGGATGCGCATCAGAAAGTGTACGTATTGGATGGCAATGTACCTATTCTCGTTCAGCGTAGCACCATGGAAGAAACACTCGATGTGGAAGCCAAGAGTCATGTGGAAATGTTCCATCATTACTTCTTTACCCTTGCGCCAGATGACAAGTACATCAAATATACAATGGACAAAGCCATGTATCTGGTTGACGAAACTGGTCTTGCACAGTACAACACGTTGAAGGAGAAAGGCTTCTATTCAAACATTATGGGTACGAGTGCGGTGTTCAGCATCTTCTGTGATAGTATCAAGTTCGATAAGGAGAAGATGGAGTTCACCTACTATGGCAGACAGCGCATCGAGCGACGTACAAGCATAATGACTAGAGAACTTGTGACGGCAGGTCATTTGAAGCGTGTTCCCCGTACTGACAACAACCCTCATGGATTGCTCATCACCAACTGGAGAACCCTTCTTAACAAGGATGTGGAACAAAAGACCAAACTGACATATTGATATGGGGTGGAAGAAAATGCTCGTAGGTGAAAAGATGCCAGACAAGGACGATCCTAAATATCGTCAGAGATACGAGAAGGAGGTGAAGGCAGGTCGCAAGTTTGCAAAGACTATGAAGCTTGACTTACTGGCCGGCAAGGTACAACTGTTTGCAAATGACCACAAACGGTTGTTCCTATCCCTCGTCTTTGGATTCATCATTCTCAGTTTTGGTCTAAACATCTACAGGATGGCAGTGGTGTACAGTCACCAGCAGTCAAGACAAAGTGCCACCGAAAGGCAAGAACAGATGTTGCGTCAGAGGCATAACAAGGTCAGAAAAGCAGTTGGGAATGCCTACGCCAATGAATAGAGATAATCAAAAGAATAATAACGAAAAGATAGAAAACGATGGACGCACTGAAAAAGATTAACTGGAAACAGCCAAAGTATATGATACCCATTATCATCTACTTTCCTCTGTTGTTTGTCGGCTATTTCGTCATTGACCTCTTTCATACGGAGAAGGCTGAGATTCCTGACGGTCTCACAACGACAGAATATCTTAATCCAGACCTACCTGATGCCAAGATGAAGGGAGACGGCATTGGAAACAAGTATGAGAGTATGCTAAAATCATACGGCAAGATAGACGATTATTCAGCTTTAGGAAACATTGAACGCAATGAAGAAGACACCAAAGAAGAGTACGATTCAAAATACTCAGATGATGAACGTAAACAACTTGAAGCCCAGGAAGCCGAGAAACTCTCTGAGATGCAAAGACAGCTACAGGAAAGCGCACAAAAGGGCCAAGAAATCGCAAAAGGCGAGGGCAGTTCAGAAAATGACCGCATAGCTCGTGGCAAACAACGTGAGCAGGAAGCGATGGAAGAACTCAATCGGGCCATTGCTCAGGCAAGAATGCAAGCTCAGCAGGTCACTACTCCATCTTTGCAAGCTGAGGTCACGACCAAAACTGGTGATTCACAGGAAGAAAAGACGGAAGTTCCGGAAAAGAAAAAGAACAATGACGATGAACCGCAAGAGGTTGTCAAGAAAGTTAAGGTAACTTCCGACTACTTCAATACGCTGTGTGATAATGACAAGGAACCTGGGCTTATCAAAGCAATCATAGACGAAAACATCAAGGCGGTGGATGGATCAAGAGTACGTCTTCGTCTTCTCGATGACATTGTCATAAATGAGGTAGTTGTTCATAAAGGCTCCTATATCTATGCCACAATGAGCGGTTTCGGTTCACAGCGTGTCAAAGGTAATGTCAAGAGCATAATGGTAGATGATGACATCATCAAGGTAAATCTATCACTCTATGATACTGATGGACTTGAAGGACTGTATGTGCCAAGTAGCCAGTTCAGAGAAACGACCAAGGATGTAAGTAGTGGCGCATTAAGCAACACCTCCACTCTCACCAATACCACATCCACTGCAGGTTCAAATTTGGCTACATGGGGAGCGCAAGCCGTCAGCAATGCCGTCCAGAAGACAAGCAACGCTATCAGCAAGGCAATCAAGAAGAACTCAGCCAAACTGAAATACGGAACATTCGTGTATCTCATCAATTCACGTTCAAACCAGAAAGATAAATAATAACGAGCAAAACATATATAAATATGAAGACTATCAAGAAATTCTGCGCATTGGTAGTATGCGCATTAGCCTCCCTCCCATCCCTTGCACAACAGACGTATCTGGAAATGGAGCAGCTTACCATCAATGAGAATGTCACAACAGTCATTACCGCCTCTGAGCCAGTCCGCTTCGTTGACATTTCTACGGATGCAGTTGTTGGCGACCAGCCAATCAACAATACCATCCGTTTGAAACCCAAGGAAGGTGCAGCCGTACATGCAGATGGTGACATCCTTGCTATTGTGACGATAGTTACAGAGCGTTACAGAACCCAGTACGCTCTGATATACACTACACGAATGCAGGAAGCAGTTACAGACAAACAGATTCTTGCTTCGGAGAAGATTCCATACCATAATCCTTCTGTATCAATGAGTACTGAGGAAATGACCAGATATGCCCGAAAGATCTGGAACTCACCGGCAAGAATACGAAATGTGAGCACCAAGCAGCACAGAATGACCATGAGGTTGAACAACATCTACTCTGTAGGAGAATACTTCTTCATTGATTTTAGCATCGAGAACTGCACCAATATCCGCTTTGACATCGACGAGATGCGTATCAAGCTGAATGACAAGAAGGTTTCCAAGGCAACTAATGCCCAGATGATTGAGCTTACGCCAGCTATGGTGCTTGACCAGTCCAAGACCTTCAAATATGGTTATAGAAACGTTCTCGTCCTGAAAAAGATGACATTCCCTAACGACAAGGTGCTGACTATTGAGATTTCTGAGAAGCAGATTAGTGGAAGAACCATCAGTTTGGATATAGACTATGAAGATGTTCTGTATGCCGATTCATTCAACTCATACTTAATGATGGAGGAATAGGACGATGAAGAAATACATTTTATCATTGATGATGGGACTGTTTGTTTCAGTCTCATCATTCGCCCAGAGCCATAGCGACCGAATATCCGTTGGTGCAGGAGCCTTATATCAGAGAGGCTTGGATGCCACAATCTCATGGGAACATGAAACACGCTACCACAACGCTTGGGAGTACTTCATCAACGGTTACATCAAATGGGATGAATGTGCATCATGCGGACATGTCTGCCCAGAGTCGTTTTGGAACAACTACCGTACATGGGGAGTTGGTGCTGCCTACAAACCCTGTGTGGCAAGAGGCAGGAATAACTACGGAAACCTCCGAATTGGCGCAAGTGCTGGCAGTGACACTGACAAGTTTGTCGGTGGCTTGCATGTCGGTTACGAGCATAATTTTGCCCTACGTCATGGGTGGGGATTGTTTGTTCAAGCCAAATGTGATCTCACTCTTCCCAAACGGGAAGACTTGTTTCGCACTGGCATCGTGATAGGATTCAAGATACCCACTTTAAAGAAATAGCAACAATGAAGATACTACATATCATTTGTGCTACTCTCATGGCAGTAGCATTTGCCTCATGCGATGAGCATCGAGACTTTCCTGATACGGCAATGAAGACCTGCGACATCCTCTGTACAGATGGCAAAGTCGTAAGATTCGAGGAAGTTAAGTCCCAAAACAAGACTCCTATAGCCGTGGTATTCTATGTGAATCAGAACGAGGACATCCAAGGCACAGGCTATGCTGTCTATCTAAAGGACATTGAGCCGTTTGCCTATTCTGACTCTCTCGGATTGAAACATAATACATCAGCTGATATTACTGCATTCGATGGCAATGGCAATACTCATGCTATGTATTCCTCTGGCACTTCACCTGCAGCTTCTGCAGTCTTTGACATGTGGCAATATGGTCAGAGTGCCTACATCCCTTCCGTTGCTCAGATCAAACTCTTGTATCAAGCACGCAGTGCGGTAAATACGTATATTCGCAAGTGCGGAGGCGATGTGATTCCAGACAATCCGGATGAGTGTTGGTATTGGACTTCTACAGAGGTGAAAGACCAGGAAACAGCCAAAGCCTGGTTGTACTCGTTAGCATCAGGAGCACTTCAAGAAACGCCAAAGACGCAAGCACATAAAGTCCGTCCAATCATTACTTTATATAATTAGCATTAAATATTCACTATAACACAAGAATAAGGTTTCATGGAGGAAACAAAAGAATTACAGACTATGTATAAGATATTCCGCTGTCTGATCTACTTATCATTGATAGTGGAGTTCTTTGAGTATGCTATAGATCCTGCGTTGCTTGACTATTGGGGTGGCATTGTTTGTGACATTCATAGCCGTGTAAAGAGGTGGTTTATCTATATGGATGGCAACCTCGTATGGAGCAAGATTGCTACCATCGTGCTTATCTGTATCACTTGCATTGGCACCCGAAACAAGAAACATTTGGAGTTTGATGCTCGTCGTCAAGTGTTCTATCCGTTGGTGAGTGGACTGTTCGTTACCATACTGTCTATATGGCTTTTCGGTCATCGTATGGACATGAGGTTCTATACCATCAGTCTGAACATCTGGCTCTACATGGTAGCCTCTATTCTTGGTACTATCTGCATCCATGTTGCCCTTGACAATATCTCCAAGTTCCTGAAGAAAGGATTGCTCAAAGACCGTTTCAACTTCGAGAACGAGTCTTTTGAGCAATGCCAGGAGCTACAGAAGAACAAGTATAGCGTAAACATCCCGATGCGCTATTACTACAAGGGCAAGTTCCGCAAAGGTTGGGTGAATATCGTGAACCCTTTCCGAGGAACATGGGTAGTCGGTACTCCTGGTTCAGGTAAGACTTTCTCCATCATTGAGCCGTTCATTCGTCAACATAGTGCCAAGGGCTTTGCTATGGTTGTCTATGATTACAAGTTCCCGACTCTTGCGCAGAAGCTGTATTATCACTACAAGATAAACCAGAAAGCCGGAAAGGTACCACAAGGATGCAAGTTCAAAATAATTGATTTTGTATAAATCATAATTCCCTAATAATCAATAGTAATATATAGACAAATAATACGTGCGTAACAAATTCGCAACAAACAAATGGAGAAATATTGTTCTTACGGTAGAACATAGGAATTAACAACATGGAAGTTCATTACCATTATGAATAAAGAGGCGACAAGTCTCTACTTCCCTAAATCTTTGATTTAGGCATGGCATTTCGTTTCTTTCCACGGAACAACAACCCGGAAGTTGTGCAATTTCAAATATTTGTGCTACCTTTGCAACTGAATCAAGCAATGTAATCGTTTCAATGAATACAGTGACATGCAAAATACCTTGCGGAGTTTTGGAAACAGAATCGCAGACAATCAAATCTGGGCAGGACAAAAGGAATTGGGCGCAATACTCACAGGCTATTGCCGTCCTCATGTCTGAACTCGGTATGACGCAACGGATGCTTGCCGAGAAAATGAACTGCACCCAGCAATATATATCCAAGATGCTGAAAGGGCAAAAGAATATGTCATTGGAAACTATATGTAAGATAGAAAACACATTGGGCATCGAAATTATCAAAGGTCTGAACGAAAACGAGCAATAAAGCAGGAATATGGCGAAAGAAAGGGAAAATATAAACGGCATGGCAAAAGAGCCGGTCGCAAATAGCGACCAGTTGCCCGAAGTAATCAACATCCAGCCGATGATTCGGATTATAAGAGAGCGACAGGTCATGCTTGACAGTGATTTGTCCGCATTATACGGTGTGGAAACACGAAGGCTGAACGAACAGGTGAAGCGTAATATGGAACGCTTCCCTGATGATTTCATGTTCCAGCTTAACAAAGACGAGCTTGATAACTTGATGTCGCAAAATGCGACATCAAGTTGGGGCGGAACCCGAAAACTGCCTTACGCGTTCACTGAACAAGGAATAGCCATGCTCAGTTCGGTATTGAAATCAAAGACGGCTGTCGAGGTGAACATCCGCATAATGAGGGCTTTCATATCCATGCGCCGCTTTATTGCGACCAATGCCCAATTATTCGAACGGCTTGAGACTATAGAGTATCACCAACTGGAAATGAAACAGCATCAGGAAGTGACCGACAAACGTATCGACGAGGTTTTTAAGCGTTTGGATGCCGACGTTCCTCCTGTGCAGGGCATCTTCTATGACGGGCAAGTGTTTGACGCTTACCGTTTCGTGTCTGATTTAATTCGGAAGGCCGAACAGTCCGTTGTACTGATTGACAATTACGCGGATGACACCGTGCTGACTTTGCTTGATAAAAGAAAGGAAGGGGTATCAGCAACTATCTACACGCAGCGTGTCAGTAACCAGTTCCAACTTGATGTTGACCGCCACAACGCCCAATATCCGCTTATTGAGGTAAAGCGATTCAACAAGGCACACGACCGCTTTCTACTCATAGACAATGAAGTGTACCACATAGGGGCTTCAATCAAGGATTTGGGCAGAAAATGGTTCGGGTTCACCCTCATGCGTGACATCACGGCAATAGAACTCATCAACAGGATTCAGCTTTAGTCCGGTTCGGCTTCAAAAGAACGTATCAGCATAGTGTGAACTTAATCCGCTTCTTTCATTTGTCGTACCAGTTCCTTATGCTGTTCGTGCAGTTCGGGGAAATGTCTTCTGATGAACTGTCCAAACGCGCAGTCGTTGAATCCGAACCGCCGCGCCAGTGACTTTATGCTTTCAGTCGTCGTAGAGTACAGTTGTAGGGCTTCGGCATATTTCCCCATGCTGTGGTGCGACATCACTCCTCCTTTGTCCGTTTTAACCATACTAAGACTTGCATGCAGTTCCGGTTCATGTTCCTTGAGGTATTGACGGAAGCACTCGGGATGCAGGCCGAACTCGGCGGCTACTTCTGCCGTAGTCTTTCCGTCAGCTTTCAGTCGGGCTATGGCATCAGCGTATTTGGCAGCAGTGGCAGGGTTATATTTCCGAACGGACGACCAGTCCACGGGCTTGCCTTCCTCGTAAGGAATGCCTTTCCGCTTACAAATCAAATCCTTGTGCCAAGTTTGCAGGTAGTCGTAGAAACCTCTTACCGATACGCCGGTCTGTTTGGCTATTTTTCGGGCGGACATGGGTGTGGTGCGGTATAATTGTAATGCTTCTGCGTATTTCGTGATTGTTTCAGAGGTAGGGGCATGAAGTGTTCCTCGTCCCGTTATCTTGCCTTTACGTTGCTGTCTTACAGCCCGTTCTCTTATCTTGATGCGATTTTCGACCAACTCCTTGTGGTAGAATATCAAGTGTTGTTCCAATCCCGAGTAGGAGACGTTGCAACGCTCGGCGGCCTCTTGAACCGTGATATAACGGTCAGCACGTAATAGTTTCACTGCCTCGGCATACTGTTCCTTACACATCTTCCGCGTACCGCGTGGCAGGTTGTCATTTAAGCCTAAACGCTTGCGCACCTTCTCGCGCCACTCGATGATTCCGGGATAATGCGTGCGTAACTGCCTGCCAAGGTCTGTACCGTTCAGCCCGAACCGGCGGGCGATTTGCGACACATTGCATTCGATATAGTCCAGACTTCCACATGCTTCGATGGCATCTTTGTATTTGGCCCGGGTAGCGGGAAGCTGCCCACGAAGCTGGCTCAACTTGATGTGACAGGCTTCCTCCTTGTCGCAAGTAATGTCATAACGTGCCAGCAGCAGGTGGCGGTGATACAGAGAAAGGTAGCGTTGAAATCCCGAAACCGTCACTTTGCTGATACGGCAGATTTCCGCGCAGGACAATCGTGTCGAACGATACAGTTCGATTGCCTGACGGTATTTCTCTTCCGTCTCCGGACGAATCCCCCGGGAACGGTTGCATGGACTATCTCTGTTATCGGGAATGTTCACAACTTCTTGGCTTTATGTATTAGATTACTAAACAAGCAAGCCAACTGTTCCTTTTACAGATGATAGTTGGCTTGCTTAGTGGTTGTTGATACTATTTGGTTAAGGATGAATCTTAGGGCTTTTGACGGACGGCACGGACGTTATGAATTACATCTCTTTTATCTGTGGATTCAGAATTTCCATTTGAGTAAATATATGATTGTTTTGAACTCCCTTGAAGAGCTGTTGATGTCCAATAAATACCATTTAAAGGATATGTTTCGTCCTCCATATTAGGTGCTTCTGTTTTAGCAGGAAGATACCACTCCAAATTAATCAATACAGGAATATCCACTGATACACCCTTCTGTGATTCTGTCTTTTTGGTAAATTTATTTTTTAAGACACAGCTTTTAGCTGCAAAATCCGAAGGGTTTGTTGGCAGTTCTTTATCAGGTGTACATCCATATCTTTCAAGTTGCGCTATTAGATCGCTTGCTTCATTTGCGCCATTATAATTATAAATATCATTTGTATTTTGTAATCCATTATCCAAATTTTCGGCAACTCCATTAGCTGTCAATTTGCTAAAATCAATCGTAATAGAGCGTATAGACAAGAAAGGACGATCAATAGTGACATAATTGTATTGCCCCACATTTGAAAGGTCTATCAGTAATGATGAAATGTAATGTCCAATAAAATCACTTGTCACTGATGGCACAGTATATTTAATTGTCATGTTACTATCCCATAGAAATCCCCATGGATATGCACCGTCTTCGATTCTTTCACAGCCTATATTTCCATTCCAACTCGGACAAAGTTGTGATATGGTAGCTGTAGTTGGAGTAGCCCCGTTTACATCATCAGGTGTGATTTGGAATTGTAGGTCGCGGGCGGCATCACCGATATTTTCGGTCACATACACGTGGTAAGTGAAACGACCGCTGCCTGTGCCGGATATTGTATTCGTTCCTTTGTCATCATCAATCCAATAACCTTGTTCCTGCAAGTCTGTCTTGGTCTGGGTGAAGAATACATCGTTCGTAAGGTTGGAAGTCAGTGTCCATGCGCCGTCGTAGTCTTTCACGTTTACGGTAATCGGGAATGTGATATAGTGAGCATCCTGTGCGTCAGTCGGAACATCAATACTCATTTCATATGAGAGCTTGTAAGTCACGGTTGTTCCCATCTTCCATTCCGTATTTCCGATGGAAGCTGTAAGGGTACGTTCTTCATTATTGGCATTGACAAATACAACTTCTACCGTTGCCCCTGCAGGCAATGTCTGCGGCAGCATCATGAAGGTACCTTCCGGGCTGGTGATAGCGTC
>ENA-OPTB01001986-OPTB01001986.1-human-gut-metagenome-genome-assembly--contig:-NODE-1986-length-14129-cov-3.601179_pt1 | contig 14129 bp, 12 predicted proteins | sample MGYA00241810_ERZ501911 | MGnify/ENA primary metagenome ERZ501911 (study PRJEB25962, sample SAMEA2042304) | human gut metagenome | biome: human gut; feature: human-associated habitat; material: faeces... | reverse complement strand
CGAACACCAAAGCTGTACCAAACAGCTGTCGGACATGGAAACCGAAGCCAAACAACTGGCAACGGCAGAACAAGGTTTGACTGACCGCCTCGCCTCTCAGAAACAAGATTTATCCAAACTGAAACAGGAATATGTAGATGCCACTGCACAATACGGCAAGCATTCCTCCGAAGCAAAATCCTTAAAAAGTCAAATAGAAGACTTATCAAAGAAAATCGCAGACGAAGAAATAACGGTCAAAAAAGCCTCGGAATCCGCAGATGCCTTTGACAAGAGCATGAAAAATGCCGGAGATAGTGCCAAAGATGCCGGAAATAAGGTGTCGGAAAGCGAGGGGCATTTTTCCAAATTTGCCTCAACGCTGGGACACGGGGTTGCCTCTGGTGCGGAAATCGGTGCAAAGTCGCTTGCTGTTTATACCGGAGCTGCCGCAACCCTTGGAGCAACTGTTGCCACCACAAGCCTGACCTCGTTTGCAGACTTTGAGAGCCAGATGTCGACTGTAAAATCCTTGATGTCCGGGTCGTGCGAGACAACCGCAGAACTGGAACAGGCAACCGCCAAACTCTCAGACAAGGCTCAGGAGTTAGGGGCGACCACTGCCTTTACCTCAACCGAGGTTGGTCAGGCGATGGAATACATGGCGATGGCAGGCTGGTCAACAGACGAAGTACTCAGTTCTGTTTCTGGTGTCATGAACCTTGCTGCCGCTTCCGGCGAGGACTTGGCGACAACTTCGGATATTGTAACTGACGCTCTGACCGCTTTCGGCTTAACTGCTGCCGACAGCGGTCATTTTGCTGATGTACTGGCTGCGGCATCGTCCAATGCGAACACGAACGTCAGCATGATGGGTGAAACCTTCAAATATTGCGCACCTGTGGCAGGTGCTTTAGGCTTTTCCTGTGAGGATACTGCTCAAGCAATAGGTCTAATGGCAAACAGCGGTATCAAATCAACACAAGCCGGTACTGCTCTGCGAACCATCATGAACACCTTAGCCGGAGATGTGAAGATCTGCGGCGATTCCATCGGTGAGGTGGAAATTGCAACAACAAATGCTGACGGCTCAATGCGTGATCTCAATGATATCTTAGCCGACTGCCGCTCTGCATTTTCACAACTATCTGAATCGGAACAGGCAAATGCGGCGCAGGCATTGGTTGGCAAAAACGCAATGTCCGGCTTCCTTGCGCTGATGAATGCTGCGCCTGCGGATATTCAGAAGCTGGAAGGCGCGATCAGCACTTGCTCTGACGAGATTGACGGCTACAACGGTGTCACTGAAAAGATGGCTGCCGTCATGCAGGATAACCTCGGCGGTCAGCTCACCATTCTGAAATCCCAGCTTCAGGAGCTTGCTATCAGTTTTGGCGAAATTCTGATGCCTGCGATTCGTTCCATTGTTTCCCGTATTCAGGGGCTTATTGATAAATTCAATGCGCTGTCACCTGCAACAAAGGAAACCATTGTAAAAATCGCACTGGTAGCGGCTGCACTCGGACCTCTCCTTGTCGTAGTCGGAAAAACGATGGTCGGTGTCGGCGAGCTGATGAAGTTTGTCTCCAATCTCCCGACTATTATTGCAGGTGCAAAGGCGGCATTTTCTTCCTTCGGGGCAGTCATCGGCGGTATCAGTGCGCCTGTGGTCGCTGTCATTGCGGTCATTGCCGCTCTGGTGGCGGCTTTCATGCATCTATGGAAGAATAATGAGGAATTTCGACAGAATATAACGGCAATCTGGGAGCAGATAAAAGGCATCTTCAATCATTTCTGTCAAGGCATTGTGGACAGGCTGAATGCACTCGGATTTGATTTTGAAAATATCACGGATGTGATAAAGGCAGTATGGGACGGACTATGCAAGTTCCTGAAACCGATCTTTGAGGGGCAGTTCCAGCAGATTGCAAATATCTTCAAGGCTGTGACAGACATTATCCTGAGTGTTCTGGATATTTTCGTCGGCATCTTTACCGGCGACTGGAGCAGAGTGTGGGACGGCATCAAGGGAATCTTTGCTGCCGTATGGAATTTCATCAAGGATACACTGAAAAATGCGCTGAATATGATCTGCGGTATTTTCGGCACCGATCTTGGAGAAGTAAAGGAATTCTGGGTGAACGTCTGGACGAGCATCAAGAACTTTTTCGTCAACATCTGGAACAGCATCACCGGCTTTATCAGCGGTGTGCTAAACGGCATAAAAACGTTCTTTGAAACAATATGGAACGGAATCAAGGGCTTCTTTGTCAGCATCTGGACTGCAATATACAACGACGTAACTGCAAAAATCAATCTAATAAAAACGGTCATTGAGACCGTGTGGAATGCGGTATCGGGCTTTATCTCTACTGTCCTGAATGCTATCTGGTCTGTGATTTCTTCTATTTGGGAAAGCATCAAAAATCACATCACCAATACGCTGAATGCCATTCATGCTGTTGTTTCGGCAGTTTGGAACGCTATGTCCGGTTTCATCAGTGGTATCCTGAACACAATTTTTGCGACTGTCGCAAATATCTGGAATAGCATCAAAAGTACAATTTTCACGGTGCTAAACACCATTAAAACTGTGGTTACTTCTATTTGGGATAGCATAAAAACGGCTATATCCAGCAAGATTACTGCGATAAAAACCACTATTGAAAACGGCTTCAATGCGGCAGTGAACTTTATCAAGAATCTTGGTTCACAGGCGGTACAATGGGGCGCGGATATCATCAATAATATCGTGCGCGGTATCAAGAGCAAGATCAATGCCGTTGCCGATGCAGTCAAGGGTGTTGCAGACAAGATTCGCAGTTTCCTGCACTTCTCTATACCGGATGAGGGACCTCTTGCGGATTTCGAGAGCTGGATGCCGGACTTCATGAAGGGGCTGGCAAAGGGCATCGACAAGAGCAAAAAGTATGTGGAGGCGGCTGTATCCGGTGTGGCTGATGCCATGACGCTGACAATGCAGTCCGGTCTGAATGTTGATATGTCCGGGCAGGGAGCCCCCGCTGGCGATTACGGCGCAATGATGAACGGCGGCGCGAGAGCAACGGTCATCAACAACTATAACAACGACAACAGCCGGACTGTCAACCAGACGAATAATTCGCCTAAGTCACTGTCACGGCTGGAAATTTATCGTATGACACGGAATGCGCTGAATGTGTGACGGGGTGGGAGCAATCCTTTCCTTTACCCTAACAGCTTTCCTTCATATGTTCCGTTTTGGATTTTGAAGAAAAACTCACTGAAACTATCCGTTTCAAAAATCTGCATAAGTTCGCGCATATTCCAGATCAGATTTGCATTGTCGAGTTCGCTTCTGTCAAGCCAGAACACTCTGCCTTCTTCAGAACTTTTCAGTTCACCCTCAAACAGATCTGTTTTATAAAGCAAAACGATGTATCTCGTGCCGTCTTCCATTACCCAATCTTTGAAGCCGCAGGGCTGTGGGTTGTGTATTGTCAGACCAGTTTCCTCTTTCATTTCACGAGTCACTGAATCCAATAACGACTCATCCGGCTCTACATGACCGCCGGGAAATACAAGTCCGCCCTTATACTCTTCTTTCAGCCCCTGCTTTTCCTGCACAAGGACACGGTTTCCATCGTAAATCAGGCACATATTGGTCAGTTCAATCTTTGATGATCTGTCCATCCACATAGCTCCTAACATTTATTCTCATATCCCTATTATATATCATCTCCACAGAAAAGTAAAGGAGGCGATAACATGTTTTTCAGCCTTATATTAGAAAATGCAGCCGGCGACCAGATCAACATGACGGCTACGGCAAACCAGTATATGACCTCTCAGATTGAGGGCTTGAATCCGCCACCCGGCACGATCAGCACCTCCGGCTACGCAGGCATGGACGGCAGCTACCTGAACAATGCCTTCATAGAAAAGCGAAATGTGGTCATTCACTTTGAAATGCGTGGAATGGGCGTGGAAATCCGCCGTCATCAGCTATATAAGGTGGTGAAGCCGAGCAGATATGTCAAAGTGTATTATCGTACCGCAGGCATTGATGTTTTCACGGAAGGCTATGTCGAAACCTGTGAAGTGTCTAACTTCGAGCAGCTTGTCACGGGACAGATGTCCATTCTCTGCCCGGATATCTACTGGTATTCTACGGAATCCGTCATGACGTATTACAGCCAGATCACGGGTGCATTCACATTTCCGTTCCCGACCGAGAGCAACCCGGAGCCGTTTGTGCTGGGAAAATACAATACCCAGAACATCATGGAAATCATCAATGATGGTGACGAGATCGGCTTCACGCTGGTGATTGAGGCTTCCTCCGATGAAGAAGTCGCTACCCGTTCGCCTACACTCTACAATGCAGATACAGACGAATATCTGCAAATCACCGGAGAGATTCTTGCAGGCGACATCATTACCGTGACAACCAAAACAGGCCATAAGACGGTAACACTAGACAGAGGCGGTGTCAAGACCAATATCATCAACCGCCTTGTTTCCGGCTCGACTTGGCTGACACTGCGTGAAGGCAGAAATCGCTTCTACCTGCGCGGCACGGGACTGCAAAACCTGAAAGTCACCATCGTTCACACGAACGCTTATCTGGGGGTATAGCGTATGCAGATAGAAGTTTACAGAATGACAGCGGACGGCGATACGCTCACGATTTCATTGGAGGCTGTCTGCGACAGCTTTTCCTCGCTCCTGTGGGACATTGAATACTACCAGTGCGGCAGCTTTGAGGTGTATATCGCCGCCAATCCGGAAAATCTTTCGATTTTTCAGACCGGGCGCATTATCGGCAGAGATGATGACAGCCAGCATTTCGGCATCATTGAATCCGTTCAAATTGATACGGATGCAGAAAACGGCGACTACCTGACAGTGCGGGGGCGTTTCCTCATGTGTCTGCTGGAACGGCGCATCATTCACCCGACATATAACGTCACGGCGGCAAAGGCATACAGTGAGATCGTCCGCAATGCCGTGACACTAAATGCAATACAACAGAATAACCGCCGTATTCCCGGATTATCCCTCGGAACTGTGTCCGGTACTTGCTGGGAACAGACTGCAACCTTGCAGGTGTCATATGAAAACCTCATGGAATGGGTGTATACCTTCTGCGAGAAGATCGGCGGCACAGCAAATATCCGGCTTGTGAAGAACAGCGGCGAGACCTATAAAATGGTCTTTGATTTATCTGAGGGAACGGACAGAAGCATCACACAGGACGATGAGCCGCATATCATCTTTTCCGATGCTTACAGCAATCTTCTCTCATTCTCCTATGCTTCCGATTCAGCGATCACACGCAACTTTGCCTACATCTATGGGCATGGTGAGGGTTCATGGCGCAAGCATACAACATATTGTGTTGGCGATGAGCCTGCATATTTGTCACGCTATGAGCTGTATGTGGATGCAAAGGATATCTCCGAAGAAGAACAGGTCGAGGGTGTGACAGTACCGATTCCTGAAGAGCGATATATCGAATTATTAAAGTCTCGCGGCTCGGAAAAACTGATCGATCCGAAAACCGCATCGGAATCGGAGATAGCGGCGAACAGCACACAGTATATCTACAACCGTGATTATTTTGTCGGTGACTATGTGACCGTAGAGCATAAGCGGTTCGGCATGATTCAGCCAAAAATTCAGCTCATCGGCATGATAGAATCTTATGACCAGAACGGCAGAAGTCTGACACCGACATTCAGAAAGGAATGATAACATGGCATTTTCATGCGGCTTTTTTAATTCAAAAGGGCTTGACAGAACCTATACTGCGGAGAATTTCACGGAATACCTGTCAAGCATTATCTGCAACGGTATCCTCCACACCTACGGACAGAATTTCAGCCTGACGGCGGCTTCTTCCGGCTTGAAAATAATTCTCGGCACGGGCAAAGCGTGGATCAACGGACATTATTTCGTCAATGATTCCCGCTACACGATCGACCTGTCAGAGTATATGGACGAATCTTTGCCGCGCTATGTGGGCATTGCGATTTATCTTGATACGACCGAATCCGTCCGCAATGTCACACTGAAGCTGTTCCCCGGCACGCCTGCCGAAAATCCATCGCTGCCGTCTATCCCGCAGGATGCAGACCATGTTCGGCTGCTCATGTATGCAGTACGTCTGAATCCGGGAGCGACAGAGCTGTCCGACCGTGACTGGTACGATTACCGTGAGGACGCTAATGTCTGCGGTTACTGCAAGTGCATTCTCGGCAAATGCAAGGTGACGGATATGTTGGCACAGCTTGCGCAGATCACGACGGAGATGCAGGAGTATAACGTCACAATCGCAGAACTTACAAACAAAGTCGATACGCTTCAGACCGAGGTCGATGATATTATCGGCGGAATCGTGGAAATCGGCACATGCGGTGAGAATATCCACTATGTTCTGTATGAAAACGGGAAGCTCCTCCTGCATGGCAGCGGTGCAACCTATGATTACGAGATCGGACAGTCACCGTTCTGGGAAAATGAAAATATCCATTCTCTTGTGATTTCAGACGGTATCACAGCAATCGGCAGCAGTGTGTTTGAACGATGCCCCAATATGGCAACCGCCAGACTTCCGACAAGCCTTACCGAAATCGGAAAGCGTGCATTTTTCATGTATAATCAAGGCGGCCTGACCGAGCTGAATATTCCGTCATCCGTAACAACCATCGGCGAGAAGGCATTTTCCTGTGAGGCTCTCACATCCGTTACACTCCCCGCTACGCTCACGACCCTCGGCAACTACCTTTTCATGGACAGCAGTACGCTGACAACTGCAAGAGTCGAATGCTCCGAGGTGCCGGGATTCTGCTTTGTCCGCTGTACCAATCTGCAAAATGTTACCCTAAGCCATAATGTGACGAGCATCGGCTCACACTGGATCAATTACTGTAATCGGCTGACGCAGATCACCTATGAGGGCAGTCTGGACGATTGGGCGACGGTGTCGAAAGGGACAAGCTGGGACGGTCGCAGCGGTCAGCTGACAGGTACACTTGTGAGAATCAACTGCCTTGACGGATTTATGGAATATGATGACGAAAACAATGCGTGGGTGGAGGTGCGTGAATGATGTGGAAATTCCTTGTAAAGAATCAGAGTATTGAGATCGTAGAGCGTGAAATTCTCGCAGACCACCAGATTCAGTATGTGCAGTTCAAATTCACATTTGACGGTGACTGGAAGCATTTTCACAAGGTAGTTCAGTTTTCGCAGTGTGATGAGGTGTATAGTATCGCTCTGGGAGTTGATGGTACGAGCTGTTATCTGCCTGCGGAACTTCACGCAGGTGCAGCGAAAATGGCTGTATTCGGCTACAATATGGAATCCGATACAACAGTGAGAGCGACAACCGTTCCAGTCACGCTGAATATCCGTGAATCCGGCTTTGAAGGTGATGACCCACCCATCCCGCCGACACCTGATCTGTATACGCAGCTTCTGAAGCGTATTGAAGATGCAGAGCACGGGCTTGACGGCAAGAGTGCCTACGAAATCGCTGTGGAGCATGGCTATGTCGGCACAGAGGAGGAATGGCTGGCATCATTGCACGGCAAGGACGGCATCACGCCGGATATGTCGGAGTATCCGAAAACTTCTGAGGTGACTTCCATTGTGGAAACCGTCATAGCACCTATGGCTGCCGATGCACACACACATGATAATAAGGCGGCATTGGATTCTCTGACACCGGAGCTGTTCACGGAATTGTACGAGCTTCAGCAGTTTGAGGATCAGACGAAAGAATCGCTCCATACGCTGAAAGAGTCCGTGGACAATTTCAGCAACACAGCGCATACCCATGAAAACAAGGCGGTGCTGGATAAAATCACACAGGAAATGCTTGACGATATGGCTTCTATTGCAACAGTTGTCGGGCAGGCGCATACACATCACAACCTCTCAACGCTGAACGGAATCACCGACTCCCATGTGACACGCTGGAACGAGGCATATACTACAGCTATGGATCTGACTGAGCGTGTCGGTGTCAATGAGGGCGTTTTCGAGCGTTTCAAGACGGAAATTCTCTATGATATGGAGGGGGCAAAGACCTCTATCACGGAAATCAGCACCCATCTGGCGGCAGTGGAAGAAGCACTCTCCGGTGTCGAAACCGCACTGGCTGATATCGTGGAGGTGACGGCATGAGCATTGCAAAATACCTGACGGCTCTTGATGAGCAGAGGGACGCTTTAGCTCGTAATCTCGTAACAATGGGCGTGCAGGCTTCGGAGACAGAAAAGCTGAATACGCTTGTGCCGAAGGTGCTGCAAATTCCGCAGGCAAAGCAGGATATTACGCTGTTCAGAGCTTCCATTGACGCTCTCCATGATTACGGCGAAAAGGTATACACTTTCTATAATGACGGATATCGCTCTCTTGCAGGCTTCACTGAATCCTACGAGCATTTCTGCTGTGAAGAGAATGGCTATGCCATCTACTACAATCAGCCGGATTTCAACTGGGGGGCTGTCATTTATACCATGTGTGTGGAGCCTGTTCGTATCAATGCTAACCGAAAAATACTTCTAAGCTACAAGTCCGGTGCAACTGATATCGGTGAGATGTGGCTTGTTCCGAAAAGCAACGAAGTGTTATCTCCGGCAGATACCGCCCGATATATTTACGAGGCGATTCGGAATAATAACGCTATTTCTGTCTCATTCGGCTGGCTTGGCACTTTGGGCAATTATATCAATGTCCTGCACGAATGCAGCAACATCAGTGACGGCGAGTATTACCTTGCTTGGAAGGCGGTGACGGACAACACGAGCCCGATGATCCGTTCAGTCAAAATTGTAGATACAGCAATTTGAAGGAGGACAAAATGAAAGAAAATATCTGTACCGCCGCCGGAGTCATCGGCGGGTTTTTTGCGGCACTGCTCGGCGGCTGGGATTCGGCTATGATCACACTGATTATTTTCATGGCTATCGACTTCACAACCGGACTGATTGCAGCATCTATGGGCAGAAGCAAGCACAGCAAGACCGGCAGACTCAGCTCCAAGGCAGGCTGGGTAGGCCTTGCGAAGAAATTCTGCATTCTGCTCATGGTGGTTGTGGCAGTGAGAATGGACATTCTTATTGGCACGACCTACATCCGTGATGCGACTTGCATCGGCTTCTGTGTCAATGAGCTGCTTTCGATCATTGAGAACACTTCGCTGATGGGTATCCCGTATCCGCCTGCAATCAAGAAGGCTATTGAGGTTCTTCAGAAACGTGCATCGCATATTGATGATGAAATTCAGGAAATGATCGATAACATGGAGGAGGATAAGAAATGAGCAAGACCTATGAATATTCTGATAAAACGCAGCTTTCCCCGCATTTCAATGCACGGGAGTTTCGCTGCAAATGCGGCAAAGAGCATGATTTCCAGATTGCCGATGAGCTGATCGACAAACTGGAAAAGCTGTATGCGGCGCTAAATTGCTCCAAGATCATCATCACTAGCGGCTTCCGCTGCGTGGCACACGATAAGTCCGTTGGCGGCAGCGGAACAGGCCAGCACACAAAAGGCAATGCGGCGGACATCTGCTGTTACGGGCAGGACGGACAGCCAATCAGTTCAAAAATCGTCTGTCAAAAAGCGCAGGATATCAGCTTCACTGGCATTGCCAACATTACCGCCGCATATCAGTACACGCATGTGGATGTCCGCCCTAATGGTAAGTGGTACGGCGATGAAGTTCACAGCAACGGCTCTGTGGCCGATGATTTTTACAAGTATTTTGCCGCTGATACTGCGGATAAGCACAAAGAGACTGATACTATGAAAGGTATCGATGTGAGCGTTCACAATGGCGATATCGACTGGGGCAAAGTGAAAACTGACGGTATCGACTTCGCTATTCTGAGAGCCGGTTACGGCAAGCTGGCATCCCAGAAAGATCAGAAATTCGAGCAGAATTACAAGAATGCAAAAGCTGTGAATCTCCCTGTCGGTGCGTACTGGTATTCCTATGCGATGAATGAGAACGAAGCTCGGCAGGAGGCGGATGTGTTCCTTTCCGTCATCAAGGGAAAGCAGTTTGAAATGCCTGTATATTTCGATCTTGAGGAAAAGAAGCAGTTCAACCTCGGCAAGGAGAAAGTCTCCGCCATTATGAGAGCATTTCTTGAAAAAGTCGAATCTGCCGGCTATTTCACCGGGCTCTACGGTTCTGCTTCATCCCTCACTACCCACACTGCCGATGATATCAAGAGCCGCTACACCATTTGGCTGGCACACTGGGTCAATCAGACCAACTACAGCAGTGCCTATGCCATCTGGCAGTACAGCAGCAAAGGCAAGGTTGCAGGCATCAACGGCAATGTGGATCTGGATATCTGCTATAAGGATTTTCCCACAGTCATCAAGAATAAGGGACTGAACGGCTGGGCGAAATCTTCCACGCCTGCGCCCAATGTGCTGGGTACCGCCACAGTTACTATCACCATCGGCAATGACACTTACAAGGGAACGCTTGTGAAAGCGTGATTTTTTTCGGGCAGGGGTTATTCTCTGCCCACTATTTTTTCTATATGTGGGGGTGTGAGCGAATGACAAATAAGCAGAAAGAAAAGATCAGCGTACTGCGGCAAGCCGGTACAAGCTACAAGGAAATCGCTGAACAGCTTGATTTATCCGTTAATACTGTAAAATCATACTGCCAGCGGCATGAACTGCAAACATATGTGAAGGTCAGAAACAGCCTGCGTTTGTGTATGCAATGTCACGCTGAAATCCCTCAGACACCGAAACGCAAGGCAAAAAAGTTCTGCTGTGACAAGTGCCGTCAGCTATGGTGGACTGCGCATTCAAATCTGATTCACTGCGTATCCCTTGTAAATCACACCTGTCCGGTCTGCGGAAAAACATTTCAAGCATATAAAAGCAAGCACCGCATTTACTGTTCCCGTACCTGCTACGGAAAATCCAAGGAGGTAACGCATGAATAGTGACACTTTTAACGCCCTCTTCCGCTATCAGCTTGTTATGACATGGGTGCGTTCGCTGCTGAAACGCTCCCTTATCACCAAGGCAGAGTACGCCAAAATTGATACAATGATCGCCCGGAAATACGGCATATTTTCGTGCAGCATATTTCGCAGATAATCGTGGACTTTTCGCCGATTCAGAGCTAATATGGTAAGCAAAGGAGGCGGTGCTTCATGGGAGATCAGACATCTGGACGCAATCGCATTGTCACAAGGGTTCAGTTCCCCAATGCACAAAAAGTGAAGCTGCTGAGAACGGCAGCATACGCACGAGTATCCAGCGGCAAGGACGCCATGCTGCATTCCCTGTCGACTCAGGTCAGCTACTACAACAGCCTTATTCAAAGCAATCCGGCGTGGTTATTTTGCGGCGTGTACGCAGATGAAGCCCTGACCGGTACCAAGGATAACCGTGAGAACTTCCAGCGTTTACTCACAGAATGCCGCGCCGGACGCATCGATCTTATCATCACAAAGTCGATTTCAAGATTCGCCCGAAACACAGTCACGCTGCTGGAGACTATCCGTGAACTGAAAGAACTGAGTGTGGATGTCTATTTTGAAGAACAGAACATCCACTCGATCAGCCCTGACGGCGAATTCATGCTGACGCTCTTGGGCTCGTATGCACAGGAGGAAAGCTACTCCGCCAGCGAAAACCAGAAATGGCGCATCCGCAAGGATTTTGAGTTCGGAAAGGTGAGTACAGTCATCATGCTGGGCTACAAGAGAAACTCGGAGGGCGTACTGGAGATCATACCGAAGGAAGCAGAAACCGTTCGCATGATTTTTGCAGATTTTCTCAACGGAATCGGCAGACAGTCGATTGCGAACAAGCTGAACGAACTGAATATCCTGACGAAAAACGGCTGTCAGTGGACTTCTGAAGCCATTCGCAGGATACTGAACAACGAAAAATACTGCGGTGACCTTATGCTGCAAAAGTTTTACAGCGAAAACCACATCACGAAGCGTAAGATGGTAAACAACGGTGTTCTGCGAATGATTCAGGTTGAGGACGCACATCCCGCGATCATTGATAAGGAAACATTTCTGCGTGTGCAGGAACTTTTGAAGGCAAAACAAGACTATTTCACACCGGATAAGCCGACAAATGTTACCTACCCCTTTACCGGCATGATCCACTGCGGTTGCTGCGGAAAATACTACCGCAGGAAGGTGCAAAAATATAGAACTCTGTGGATCTGCTGGACTTACAACGCGCGGGGCAAAAAATTCTGTCCGGAGTCCAAGCAGATACCGGAAGATATTCTGTATGACAAGGTTTGTGAGGTCTTGCAGCTTGATGAATTTGACAACGAGGTATTCCAGTCTGAGATTGAGAACATTCTCGTGTCGAAACCAAATGTGTTGACTTTTCTTTTCAAAGACGGGCATGAGCAGACGGTTCGCTGGCTTGACCACTCACGCACAGAAGCGTGGACACCTGAAATGCGGAAAAAAGCCGCTGAGCACAGCAAGAAAAGAGGTAAGAAATGTCAAGAGTAACAATTATTCCGGCAAAACTTGATAGGGCTACATTCATGCCGCTGGATAAGCCCAAAAAGCGCAGAGTAGCCGGATATGCACGAGTATCGACCGATTCCGAGGAACAGCTTACTTCCTACGAAGCACAGGTTTCTTACTACACTGAATACATCCAAAAGCGTGATGACTGGGAATTTGTCAATGTGTACACAGACGAGGGCATCTCAGCGACCAATACAAAGCACAGAGACGGTTTTAATGCCATGATTGCAGATGCATGGGCAGGCAGAATTGACCTGATCGTTACAAAATCAGTATCCCGTTTCGCCAGAAATACTGTGGACAGCCTGACTACGGTCAGAAAGCTGAAGGAAAAGGGCGTGGAGATCTACTTTGAAAAAGAAAACATCTACACACTGGACTCCAAGGGCGAACTTATGATAACCATCATGAGTTCTTTAGCGCAGGAAGAAAGTAGGAGCATTTCTGAAAATGTAACGTGGGGACAGCGAAAGCGTATGGCGGATGGCAAGGTCACAATGCCTTACGGACGATTTTTGGGATATCGTAAGGGAGAGGACGGGCTTCCTGAAATCGTACCGGAGGAAGCTGAGGTTGTCCGAATGATTTACCGCAGTTTCATGGACGGACTGTCATACTATAAGATCGCACAGCTTCTGATGAAAAGGAATATCCCTGCGCCCAGCGGCGGTGAGAAATGGCACAGACGAACCGTGGAAAGCATTCTCACGAACGAGAAGTACAAGGGCTCAGCGCTGCTGCAAAAGAAGTTTACTGTGGACTTCCTGACCAAGAAGCAGAAGGTCAATGAGGGTGAAGTGCCGCAGTATTTCATCGAGGACAGCCATCCTCTGATTATTGAGCCGGAGGAATTTGAGCTTGTGCAGGCGGAAATAGCAAGGCGCAAGAAAATTGGAAAGGTCTACAGCAGCAGTAACATTTTCTCAACAAAACTGGTATGCTCCTGCTGTGGTGGTTTCTTCGGCTCTAAAGTTTGGCATTCTACTTCCAAATACCGTCGTGTGATCTGGCAGTGTAACCACAAGTTTCAGAATGGTGAGAAGTGCAAAACGCCGCATTTGTATGAAGACGAGATCAAAAAGCGGTTCATCGAGGTGTGTAATCGGATCGCCGCTGATAAGGAGAACTTCGTAGCTTCCTGCCGACAGATCGTGGATATGCTTTCCGACTGTTCAGCCTTTGACAAGCAGATCGGCACCCTGCAAATCAGGGCAGATGAACTAACAGCGGTCATGCAGGCGTTTATCAAGGAAAACGCAGAAAACGCACAGGATCAGAAACTCTACAGTCAGAGATTTGCTGAATATGAGAAGCAGATGAACGAGGTCGAGAGTAATCTTCAGAGCTTGCAGCACAAAAAAGCTGAACGTCTCTCATGGAAGGAGCTACTGCTCGGCATGATTGCAGAGCTTGAAAAAACTGACATGATGATTCATGAGTTCGATGAAAAGCTCTGGCGGCTGATGGTGGAGAAGGTCGTTGTGGGAATTGAGGGTGAGCTGACCTTCACGCTGCGGAACGGCATGGAGATTGAAGTGTAAATAAATATGTTTTAAGGCAACACCGCACAAAGAATGTGTGGTAGATGTGCCAACAGATTTTTCGTCAGAT
>ENA-OPTB01001985-OPTB01001985.1-human-gut-metagenome-genome-assembly--contig:-NODE-1985-length-14135-cov-5.039205_pt1 | contig 14135 bp, 8 predicted proteins | sample MGYA00241810_ERZ501911 | MGnify/ENA primary metagenome ERZ501911 (study PRJEB25962, sample SAMEA2042304) | human gut metagenome | biome: human gut; feature: human-associated habitat; material: faeces... | reverse complement strand
TCTCCCTAACATCGCTAAAGCCTCCGCCTTATTTAATAACACTTCAGGTAAACGCAGTAAAAATTCAGAAGATGCAGTTGTCAAAGAAGATGTTGTCTGTTTCTGAATATATCGTTTACTAGTCGGATCTGTCTGGTTCACATACATAAAAAATGTCGAACGTAAATCTGTCCCCCGATCTTGCTCCTTACTGTACATTTGAACAAGATCTTCAGAAGCTTTATATCTGTTGACACGAGCAAGTTCACTCCCGGATGCAATGCCAAAAGCACTTATATTTCCTGCAAAAGTACCCGCTCCTTGAGTAAAAATTGTTTCCACAGAAGCTTGATTTATCACATCAACCGGAACAATATCATGTATTCCATACATATCTGCGGGAGAGGCTACCGTTTGTGCAAATTCGTTATAATCCAGTAACACATAATCCCCTTGTAGAACAGAATCTGCAGCTTGTAGAGCAGCTTCATATTCACCTAAATACAAGTAGACACGACTCAAAAAAGCCTGAACAGCATGATAATTTGCTTGAAAAACACTTTGATGCGCTTTCCCTTTTAACAAGCGAGCTGAAGCCTCCAAATCACTCGTAATTAATGAATAAGTTTCTTCCACGGTATTTCTCTTAAAATAAATATCTTCAATATACTCCGTGGTCTTCAAAGGTACGCCCAAATCCGTTGAAGCCGACTCTTTCACGTAAGGCTTAGCATAAGTATTCACCAAAAAATAATAATAAAAACCTGGGACTATATTGTGTGATTGAACAGTTACAAAAAATGCAATTCTTGTGGAGGGTATAGGATGATACAGATTGCAATTGTGGAAGATGAAGAAATTTACGTAAAACAATTAACAGAGTATATCCGGAAATATCAAACGGAAAGGGGAAGATCAATAAAGGTTACGGTATTTGGTGATGGAGAAGATATCACTGAAAATTACAGTGGCGGTTTTGACATTATTCTGATGGATATTCAGATGCGGTTCATGGACGGTATGACAGCAGCAGAAAAAATCCGTCAGATGGATCAGAAAGTAATTATTATGTTTATTACAAATATGATTCAATATGCAGTACGTGGATATGAAGTTGATGCAATGGATTATGTAGTAAAACCAGTTGAGTACTTTTCTTTTTCACAGAAACTGGATAAAGCAGTTGGACGTATGCGCTCTGAGGTTAAAGAATTTCTTACGATTCCGATTGGGGAAGGAGTTGTAAAGATAGATATAGCAGATATCTATTTTATTGAGGGGCAGAGACATAATGTAATTTATTATACTTCGAGAGGAGATTACTGTTCAAGAATTACGATGAAAGAACTCGAAGAAAAACTTGCGGTACATAATTTTTTTCGATGTGCAAAGGGATATCTGGTAAATATGAATCATGTAGAGGGATTTGTTGGTTCTGATTGTGTGATCCATAATGTACATATACCTGTCAGCAGAACCAGAAAAAAAGAATTCATGAATCTGCTTCTGCAAAATCTTAATATGGAATGATTTCATGCGAAATGGAGGACACTATGTTATATCAGGATATTCCAAGAATTTATACGGCAATAGCAGAGTGGGGATCATGTCTGGTTTATCTTTATATCCTAAAAAAAGAAAACATGAAATCTGTACATTTTCTTATAGGCAGTCTTTTCATGTTGGCAATGCAGAGTATTTTTCTGACTTTGACAGGCAGTGTAACTGAAATTTTGTGGATTCCCTGTATGATGATCGCTGCAGGTATGATGTATGGATTTCTTATGGTCGGAGGAAATATGAAGCCTCTGGGAGCGGCTTATTGCTGTGCCCGTGCATTTGTTCTTGCTGAGTTTGCAGCTTCGCTGCAGTGGCAGATGGTATCTATTGTACAGGCATGGGGGAATCAGTGCCTCTGGGTTGAAATTCTGATCACGATGGTTGTTTTTGGAGGCTGCTTTACTATTGATATTTATTTAGAAAAAGATCTTCTGAAGCAGAATTATCTTGAACAGATGACAGTAAAGGAAGTAGTAGCGGCGGCAATCATGGCTGTTGCAATCTTTGCTTTTAGTAATCTGAGCTTTTTAAATGAAAATGCACCATTTGCGAGCAGAGAACGTGCAGATATTTTTTCTATCAGAACACTGATCGATTTTGGAGGAATTGCAATCCTGCATGCTTATCAGAGCAGGATCAGTGAGTATGTTGCCGAGAAAGAACTTTCAGTAATGAACGTGATGCTGAAAAGCCAGTATGATCAATACCGAAATTATCAGGACAGCCTGGATCTCATACAAATGAAATACCATGATCTGAAACACCAGATAACGGGACTTCGCGCGGAATCAGATGAAGAAAAACGAAAAAAATGGATTGATTCCATGGAAAAGGAAATCGCTGCTTTTGAAAATATAAGCAGAACAGGGAATCAGGTACTTGATACGATTTTGGCAGCTAAGATTTTCCATTGTCGAAAAAATCATATACAGATTACCTGTGTGGCAGATGGAAAATTATTAGATTATATGCATGTAACAGATATATGTTCTATATTTGGAAATGCTTTGGATAATGCGATTGAACATGTAATTTTAATTCCAGATCCGGAAAAAAGACTGATCCATCTGACAGTATCCGCTCAAAAAGGATTTGTGTTCATCAAGATAGAGAATTATTGTGAAGCAGAAATTTCCAAAAATGAAGAGGATCTGATTACAACAACAAAAAAGGATAGTAAAAACCATGGTTTTGGATTGAAGAGTATTCGTAAAGCTGTAGAAAAATATGATGGTTCTGTAGTATTTGGAGTACAGCAGAACTGGTTTGAATTAAAGATTCTTTTACCCAGAGTATTGTAATGCTCTGGGTATTTTTGTTGCCAAGCATACGACAGGTCCGGTGGACCTTTTTTAGTATTTTGTGCCATATTTGCTGCATCTTGTGCCAAAAACGGCACGAAATAATAACCATGTTATAGTAATGTCAACAGGAAATGATACCTGAAAAAGGCGAGAGAGTCAAAGGAGGAAAAAAGAGAATGATCAGTGTTGAAATGGAAGATGTTCTGGCGGTATTACAATTATGCAAACCGTATATTATCGGTATTATTGCTGCACTTGTAATTGGAATCGTAATTATGATCGCATGCCGCAGGATGTCCAGGGGCAAAAGATTTCTGATAAGAGGAGAAGCTGCGATCGCAATGGTTCTTGCAGTTGTTGTCTGCGTGAATATGATCTGTTTTGGACCAATGTCTACGTTGATTGGACTGGCAACGGGAAATGGAACTTTAAGCGATGAAACAAATGAAGAAGCTGCGGAAGTAGCAGAAGAAATTATGGAAGATGGAATTGTTCTTCTGAAGAATGAAAGCCTGCTTCCTTTAAATGAAACAAAAAAACTGAATATTTTTGGCTGGGAATCTATTAATCCGGCTTATGGAGGAGCTGGTTCCGGTGGAATTAATGATCTGTATGATATTGTCAGTCTGAATCAGGGACTTGAAAATGCCGGATTTTCTATTAACCAGGAACTGGTTGATTTTTATAACAATTATGGTGCAGATAATCCGGAAATGTCTATCCAGAAACAGAGCTGGACATTACCGGAGCCACCTGTAGATACTTACAGTGATGAGCTTATTAAAAGTGCGAAAGAGTATTCTGATGTGGCAGTTGTGGTTCTTTCCAGAAAAGCAGGTGAAGGTCATAATGATATTCCTATGGATGTAAGAAAAGCAGCATATGATAATAATTCAGATGAATATGATGATTTTCCTGAGGGAGAGCATTATTTACAGCTTTCACAAACTGAGAGAGATATGGTGGATATGGTTTGCTCAAATTTTGATAATGTGATTGTGGTTTATAATGGAGCAAATCAGTTTGAACTTGGTTTCGCAGATGAATATCCTCAGATTAAATCTGTTGTATGGTGCCCCGGAACGGGAAATGTGGGATTTAATGCACTTGGTAAAGTATTTTCAGGTGAAGTCAATCCTTCCGGAAAAACACCGGATACATTTATTTATGATATGACGACTGCTCCGTGGTGGAATAATGCAGAAAAAACGGAGTATACAAATCTGGCAGATATGGCCGTTGAAGGAATGAACGCAGGAACTGCGCAGGTGTATGCTCCGGCATTTACCAATTATGTGGAAGGTATTTATGTAGGATACAAGTACTATGAAACAGCTGCACAGGAAGGTGCGATTGATTACGATAAGACTGTACAGTATCCATTTGGATATGGTCTGAGTTATACGGAATTTGAACAGAAAATGGGTGAACTGGAGGAAAAAGACGGACAGATTTCTGTAGATGTAGAAGTAACCAACACAGGAGATGTTGCCGGAAAAGATGTAGTAGAAGTGTATTATAAACCGCCATATACAAATGGGGGAATTGAGAAATCTTCTGCAAATCTGATCGAGTTTGCAAAAACAGATCTGCTTCAGCCGGGAGAATCTCAGACTGTTACAGTTACATTTAGTATAGAAGATATGGCCTCTTATGATGAGAATAATGCAAAAGCATATGTTCTTGAAAAAGGCGATTATGTGATTTCTATCAACAGCGATTCACATACTGTGCTGGATCAGAAAACTTATACTGCAGATAAAGATGTAGTATATAAGGGCGAAAATAAAAGAGCATCAGATGATACTGCAGCAACAAATGTATTTGAAGATGCAAAAGGAGATATAACATATCTGTCACGTGCGGATCATTTTGCAAATTATGAAGAGGCTACAGCAGCACCGGCATCTGCAGAGCTGGGTGAGCCATATGTTTCTGAATATCATCTGAACAGCAACTTTGATAAGACTACATATCTCAATGATGAGGATGTAATGCCGACAACGGGAGCAGATAATGGACTTACATTAGCTGATATGCGTGATGCTGATTATGACGATCCTCGTTGGGAAAAACTTCTGGATCAGCTTACTGTTGATGAAATGGCAAATATGATTGCAATGGCAGGTTATCAGACAGCAGCCATGGATTCTGTGGGAAAAGTGGCTACACTTGATTTCGATGGACCAGCAGCAATTAATAACAACTTTACAGGAGTTGGTTCTATTGGATTTCCAATTGAAGTTGTGGTTGCTTCCACATGGAATAAGGAACTTGCACAGGCCTGGGGTGAATGCATGGGCAAGATCAGTCAGGAAATGGGTGCAGAGGGCTGGTATGCACCAGGTATGAATACTCATAGAACCGCATTTGGTGCAAGAAACTATGAATATTTCTCAGAAGATGGAGTTCTTGCAGGAAATATGGGAGCAAAAGCAGTAGAAGGAGCAAGAAAATATGGAGTTTATTCTTATATCAAACATTTTGCTCTGTATGAGGGAAATGCAAAGATGGTAAGTGTCTGGTCAAATGAGCAGGCAATCCGGGAAATCTATCTGAAACCATTTGAAATTTCTGTAAAACAGGGTGGCGCAAATGCAGTTATGGTTTCCTGGAGCTTCCTTGGAGATAAATGGACTGGAGAATGCAGTAACCTTATTAACACAGTCCTCAGAGAGGAATGGGGATTCAGGGGAATGGCGCTTACAGACTTCTTCCGAAACAATGGTCATGGATTTATGAATGCAGATGCAGCTTTGGCAAATGGAGTAGATGTAATGTTGTCCACATTCAACGGAGAAGAGAACAATGTAGCCAATCCGGAGCATCCGACATCTGTACTTCAGATGAGAAATGCCTGCAAAAATGTCATGTATACAGTTGTAAGCAGCTGGGCTTATGATGGAGAACACGAAGAAACAGGTATGGAAAACTGGAAAAAAGCAGGAATTGGTATCGACATTGTAATAGCACTTTTCATGGCAGGAATGGAAGTACTGGTAATCAGAGGATATAAGAAAAGAAAGAATGCTGAATAAGGAAGAAAGTGGGATGGAAAACAGTTATGAAACAGCAAAAATTGATTGAAAAGATGACAATAGAAGAAAAAGCAGCGATCCTCAGTGGAAAAACTGTCTGGCAGACCAGAGAAATTGACAGGCTTTCCATCCCGTCCATCTTTCTTTCGGATGGACCGCATGGAATCAGAAAGCAGGCAGGGGCAGGAGACCATCTGGGACTGAATGCATCCTTGAATGCAACTTGTTTTCCCACAGCAGCGACGATAGCAAACAGTTGGAATCAGGATCTGGGGGAAGAGATTGGACAGGCCCTTGGAGAGGAAGCAGCAAGTATGGACGTAAATATCCTGCTTGGTCCGGGATTAAATATTAAAAGAAGCCCATTATGTGGAAGAAATTTTGAATATTTTTCAGAAGATCCATATCTTTCCGGGAAGATGGCAGCGTCATATATTCGTGGAATACAGAGTAAAGGCGTTTATGCCTGCCCGAAGCATCTGGCGGTTAACAGTCAGGAACTTCGGAGAATGGCAATGGACGCAGTTGTTGACGAACGGACATTAAGAGAAATTTATCTGACCGGTTTTGAGATAGCTGTTAAAGAAGGACACGCAAAAGCAATCATGAGCAGTTACAACCAGATTAATGGGATTTATGCTAATGAGGACAAACATCTTTTGACAGATATCTTGCGCAAAGAATGGGGATTTGATGGAATTGTAGTAACAGACTGGGGCGGAAGCAATGACCATGTGAAAGGTGTTGCTGCCGGCTCAAATCTGGAGATGCCGTCCTGTGGGTACGATTCTGCAAGAGAAGTGATTGCTGCTGTCCGAAATGGAAAGCTGAAGGAAGCGGATTTGGATGAAAGAGTTGGAGAACTGGTGGATGCAGTGATGGAACTGACATCAGGGAAGAAGCTTTCAGATAAAAACTTTGACAGAAACGCACATCATCAACTGGCAAGGAAAGCAGCAGCAGAAAGCATGATTCTTCTGAAAAATGAAAAACAGATTCTTCCGCTGGATACCCAAAAATCCATCGCTATTATTGGAGATTTTGCTTTTTCACCCAGATATCAGGGGGCAGGATCTTCTATGGTCAATCCAACAAAAGTAGAAGATATGTCAGCGATTTTGCAACAATATGATCTGAATATTTTGGGGATGACAAGAGGCTATCAGAGAAATGGAGATGTAGATGAGAATGATAGAAAGTTTGCATTAAATTTGGCAATGAACGCAGATATTGTAATTTTCTGCTTTGGTCTTGATGAGATCAGCGAATCAGAAGGACTGGACAGAACCCATATGCGTATTCCACAAAATCAGATCGATCTTCTGCAGGATATCAGTAAAGTGAATGAAAATATTATTGGAATACTGAGTGCAGGATCTGCAATAGAAATGCCATGGCATACCTGTTGTAAAGCGATTTTGCATGGTTATCTGAATGGACAGGCAGGCGCTTCTGCAACATTGGATATTCTGACCGGAAAAGTGAATCCATCAGGAAGACTGGCAGAAACATATCCCATATCTTATGAACAGACACCGGCATTCCGATATTATCCAAGTAATGAGAAAACATCGGAATACCGAGAGAGTGTTTATGTGGGATATCGCTATTATGATACTTCAAAAGTCCGGGTGCAATATCCATTTGGCTTTGGGCTTTCCTATACGGAATTTACATATTCTGATCTTATCATAGAAGAGGATGGAATCAAAGTTTCGGTTACCAATACAGGTGACAGAGACGGTGCTGAGGTTGTTCAGATGTATGTAGGACTTCCTAATGCAATCGTGTTCCGACCGGAAAAAGAACTGAAAGGTTTTGCAAAAGTTTATCTAAAGGCAGGAGAAAGCAGACAGCTCAGGATTCCCTTTGATGATAAGACATTCCGTTATTGGAATATAAAAACGGGACAGTGGGAAATAGAAACAGGAACTTATCAGATTATGGTAGGAGCCAGTGTTGCAGATATTCGTTTAACAGGTATGACTGAGAGAACAGGAAATAGTAAAGGGTATCCGTATAATCCGGCAAAAATGCCTTACTATTATACAGGAATCGTGCAGAAAATATCAGATGAGGAATTTCATGAACTTCTTGGCCATGAGATACCGAACGGGAAATGGAGTGGAAACCTGGAAATCAATGATGCAATCTGTCAGATGTATTATGCAAAAAGCCGACTTGCAAGACTGATATATAGATGTCTCACAAAAATGAAAAAGAAGAGTGAGGCACAGGGAAAGCCGGATCTGAATATTCTTTTTATTTACAATATGCCGTTTCGGGGGATTGCCAAGATGACCGGCGGGGCCGTCAGTATGGAAATGGTATATGGAATTGTTGATGCTGTGAATGGCTACTTTATGCTTGGAGTAAAAAAAGTAGTTGGCGGATATTTCAGGAACAGAAGAAATAATAAGAAATATGAAAAGTTATTAAAAGGAGCCGGAGGGAAGTGCAGATGAATCATATAAAAAATATATGGAAATGTTTTGAAGAGAAACATTCTGCTATTGCAAAATGGCTTTATCAGATATTCTATTTTGTTATATTCAGTATGGGCGTGACAGTATTCCAGTATCTTGTATTTACATTTTTACCAGGGATTTTGGGAATTGGTCTGGCTGGTACAGAATTTATGTGGCCAAAGGTTTCCATGAATCTGTTTGGAGTAAAATTTACATGGAGTTTGCTGGGGTATAATGTATTGCGTGATGCAACGGGAAATATACTGATCGGTGGTGGACTTGGCTATTTTATCAGTTATGAATTGGGGTCATTTCTTGCACAGTGTATCAATTTTCCACTGCAGAGAAATATTACTTTTAAAAGCCATGGAAATCCTGTATATCAGGCAATCTGGTATTTTGTTGCATGGGTGGTAATTTCACTGATCTGTAATGGATTTAATAATCTGTGGATGCCAGTTGCATCTGCATATGTGGCACCGGCAGTCTATAACATGCTTGTGACAATTATTACAGGTGGAGTTTCCATGGTGATTTTTTTCTTTGTGTTTAAAATTATTTTCCCGGAGGGGAAGGCTGAATCTTTCTGATAAACTGCGGAGCAGTTATTCGGTTATGAGCAAGTAGCAAAGCGGATTGCGAATATCCGCTTGAATTACACATTATATTTATGAAGGAGGTTCTTTATGAAAAAGAGCACAAAAAAACTGGTATCTGTATTACTTGCATCCGCAATGGCAGCCGGCATGCTGGCAGGATGCGGTTCCGGCAACGGAAAGGGAAGCACGGGCGACAGCAAAAGCAGCTCCGCAGCTTCCGGCACATCGGGAGACAACCTGAGTGCAGACACTTCGGAGCATGTCGATCTGACGATGTATCTGATCGGCGACCGTACCCCGGATTTTGATGAGGTTTACGCCAAAATCAATGAGATTCTGGAAGAGAAGCTGAACTGCTCTCTGAACGTAGAATTCCTTTCCTGGGGCGAGCATGACACGAAATATTCCCTGCTGTTCTCCTCACAGGAAGATTTTGACCTGATCTTTACCGCATCGAGCTGGTGCCATTACGAGCAGACCGTTTCCCTCGGCGGATTTGCACCGCTTTCTGAGGACTTTATCAAAACGTATGCACCGGATATCTGGGAGGTTGTTCCGGAAATGGCATGGGAGCAGGCAAAGATTGACGGACAAATCTACATGGTTCCGAGCTATGCCAACGAGTTTGGTCAGGAAGTTCTGGCAGTGCGCGGTGACCTGATGGAAAAATACGGTATGGATGATATTACATCCTGGGATGACCTGATGAAGTTCTACAAAGCATGTGCAGCAGACGGTATCTATGCAAGTCAGGGCGGACCGTGGTATCCATTCTTCCAGTCCCAGGGCTATTCCACAACGGGCGGAGCACCGAAGGGCGGCGAGCTGATTCTGTATCATACCCAGGATCCGAAAGATCTTGAATTCCAGTACATCGGTGAATGGGATGCGTTCCGTGAGTACTGCCAGGAGATGAAAGACCTGGTAGACGCCGGAGCATGGTCCAGCGACGTATTAAACAGCAGCGATGAGAGACAGACCGGACTTCTGACCGGAAGAACAGCAAGCATGAGCTGGAATCTCGGAACCTGTCTTACCTACGGAAAACAGGCAAATGAGGAACATCCGGATTGGAATGTAACGATGGTAGACCCGAACAAAAACCTGTCGAAAAAAGTAAACTCTTACATCAACAACGGTGTTGCCATCAACGCAAACAGTAAAAACAAAGAGAGAGCCATGATGGTATTAAATGAATTCTACACCAACCCGGATGTTTACGATCTGGCTATGCTCGGTATCGAAGGAAAGCACTGGGAAGCAGTCGGTGATGATCAGTACAAAGTTATTGATGAGAGCGGCTATGGTGTAGCAAGTAACTGCAACTGGGGATGGAACAACTGCACCATCCAGAGAGAGGAATATCTTGAGAACAGAACGGCTCTGGACGACAAGTATGAAAGCATCAAAGATGCCTTCAACAACAACATCAAAGAAGATCATGTTTACGACGGATTTAACTTTGATTCCAGCAATGTAAGTACACAGTTTGCAGCAGTAGAGGCAGCCATCGACAATTATTATAACCCGCTGATCAACGGTCTCGTTGACGATGTGGACGCTTCCATCGATGCCATGAACGCAGCTATGGACAGCGCCGGAATCCAGGATATTCTGGATGAGATGAACCGTCAGGCAGCAGAGTATGTAGCGGAGAAAGAAGGAAAATAAAACAGTAAAATAAAACAGGGAATGGACGCGCTGGTCTGCCAGAAGCTCCGGCGCGGCCGTTCCTTCTTTTAGAGATCAAGTGATGGTTCAAAAAGCTTTGAGGGATGACTTGATTTCTAACAGCATTCGTATTAAATATAAAAATATAGGAATTTTTCAAATTTAACAGAAAGTGACAGGGTATTTTTATGACACTGGAGGAAATTGCAAAAGAGATAGGGGTATCAAAAAGTACCGTTTCCCGTGCACTGTCCGGTAAGGGCAGAATCGGAGAGAAGACCAGAAACCGGATTCTCGAGGTGGCAAAACGGGGAGAAGAGCGGGAGGAGATGGCGCGGACCCGAACGGTGACGCACAACATCGGCGTGGTACTGCCTTCAGACGTTTATTATGGAAGCGGTGTTTATTTCCAGAACTGTCTGCTCGGCGTCTGCGAATCGGCATCGATGCTCGGGTACAATGTGCTGATTACGACGAGCAACGCGCATGATATTTCAGAGCTGCAGTCGCTGGTGGAGTCGAACCGGGTGGATGGTATGCTCCTGACACGTGCGCTTGAGGATGACCGTGCGCTGCAGTATTTAAGTCAGGCAAATTTCCCGACAGCACTGACGGGAACATGCCGGTATGACAACATTATCCAGGTGGATACCGACAATGAGGGTGCGGCAGAGAAAATGACAACGCTGCTGATCGGAAAGGGATTCCGCAGATTTGCGTTTCTTGTCAAGGATATGAGCTATAACGTAGACCGCAAGCGTCACGAAGGTTTCTGCCGGGCGCTGATTAAAAATGGAATTTCCGAGAAGGATCAGCTTTTCTACAATGGTTCGATCCGTATGGAGTTTCTGGATGCGATCATTGAAAATATTATATCCAAAAAAGTGGAATGCATCATCTGTGGCGACGACGAGATTTGTACGATGGTGATGTCCCGGCTCCAGGCGGAAGGCTATCGAATTCCCAAGGACGTCGCGATTGCTTCGCTCTACAACAGCACCAATCTGGACTGCTATTCCCCTGCAGTTACAGCAGTCAGTGTGGCAGCATCCCAGATGGGAGGCACAGCCGTGCGTCAGCTGATCCAGCGGCTCCGAGGGGAAAATTATGAGAAGAAGACGATGCTGGATTACGACATTTTATTCCGAAAATCGACAAACTAACGTAGCAGGGAGGACAGAACAATGGAATTTCAGAAGGGAATGGATCTATCTTTTATACCGGAGCTGGAAGATGCCGGAGTACAGGTGAAGGACTTTGACGGAACTGTTATGGATCCGCTGGATCTCGTTCAGAAATACGGGGTAAATTCCGTACGGCTCCGTATTTGGAATGCGCCGGAGCATGTCAGGGAGTCCGGCGGATACTGCAGCTATGCGCATACACTGGCGATGGCAAAACGGATCCGGGCACATGGCATGAGCTTTATGCTGGATTTCCATTATTCTGATTTCTGGGCGGATCCCGGTCAGCAGAGAAAGCCGAAAGATTGGGAAAACTTAAGCTTTAAAGAATTAAAAGAGGCTGTTTTTTCTTATACAAGAGATACGCTGACGGCATTAAAAGAGGAGGACGTTCTGCCGGATATTGTTCAGATCGGAAATGAGATCCGAAGCGGCCTTCTGTTTCCGGACGGAGAGCTGCCGGATTATACAAAAATGGTACAGCTTGTAAATGCCGGAATCCGCGGTGCGCGGGCTGCAGCCGGAAAAGATGAGATGCAGGTTATGATCCATCTCGACCAGGGCGGACGGTATTTCTATCTGAAAGAGTGGTTTGACTGTTCCTTTGAGGCAGGACTCGAGGATTTTGACCTGATCGGACTTTCCTATTATCCATTCTGGCACGGCACTTTCACGGATCTGAAAGAGACAATGACGAAGCTGATCCAGGATTACAAAAAGCCGATTATGGTCGTTGAGACGGCGCATGCATGGAGAAAGAGTGCGCATGGGTTTATCGATGAACAGCAGGAAAAAATCGCAGGATTTCCGGCGACGCCTGCCGGACAGAAGCAGGTGCTGGATCTGGTTGCCAATATCGTTGCTTCGCTGCCGGATGAAATGGGGCAGGGTATCTATTACTGGGAACCGATCTGTGTTCCGAAAGACGGTGAGGGCGGCTGGTCGGAAAATATGGGTCTGCTGGAGGAGAAGGGAACCATCATGGAGGGCATTCGTTCTTTCCTGTTTACACGGAATGATGCCTGTCCGGAAAAACCGGCCAAGATTTACGAGCCGGAGCCAATGACCGTAGTAAAAGACGAAGCATGCGGTCTGCCGGAGATGCTCCCGGTTTTGCTGTATGACGGAATGGTGGAGCAGCGGCGGGTAAACTGGAACGAAGTGCCGGACACACGCGTGACAGGCGAATATGATGTGACAGGAAATGTGGAAGGTGTTCCGTTTGCTGCACATGCGAAGATCTGCGTGGTGGAAGAGCTGCCGGAGGCGGAGAATCTGTTGCTCGATGTCGGCTGGGAAGACGGCCTGGCGCGCTGGAACGTAGAAAAATCCGAGGATGCCGTTGCAGTACAGCTGTTTCCGGAGTTTGTCGATCCGTTCCCAGCTCCGCCGGTGAATGCGGTACGCGTAGAAGCACCGAAAAACTTTACGTTTTCGATCTGCCAGACGGTAAAGGTACAGGAGGCAGGAACGTATACATTATCTGTTGCCTTTCAGGGAACCGATACAACAAATGTGGATGTGCGGCTGTTCCTCAATACGGAAGAGGGAAAAGAAGAGACTGTGATTCATCCGACAGAACATGCATGGACCGGCTACAAAGTGACATGCGAAATCAGAAAACCGCAGGAAGTCACTGCCGGAATCCGAATTTCATCGCCGCCGATGTACGGCATGATGCGGAATTTCTGTCTGCAGACAGTAAAAAGAGAGGGACAATAAGACGATGAGAGCAGAGTACAGCTATTGCAGGGATTATCTGATTAAAAATGGAAAACCGTGGTTTCCGGTGATGGGCGAAATGCATTACAGTCGGTACCGCAAAGAGTGGTGGGAGGAATCACTGCGCAAAATAAAGGCGGGCGGAGTTTCTGTCGTCTCGGCCTATGTGATCTGGATTCACCACGAGGAAGAGGAAAATGTGTTTGATTTTGAAGGATGCCGGGATATCGGAACGTTTGTAAGACTGTGCCGGAAAGTCGGACTGTCGGTATTCTTGCGTATCGGACCGTTTGTGCACGGGGAAGTGCGGAACGGCGGATTCCCGGACTGGATCATCGAGAGAGAGAAAGAGGGCATGGCGATCCGCTGTAACAACGAGGAATATCTTGGCTATGTCAGACGGTTCTGGAAAAAGGTTTATGCGCAGGTCGATGGATGCATGGAAAAGGACGGCGGTCCGGTGATCGGTATTCAGATCGAGAATGAGTACGGCCACGTCGGCGGTCTGCAGGGACCGGAGGGCGAGGCGCATATCCGCACATTGACAGCAATGGCAAAGGAAATTGGCTTTGATGTGCCGCTGTACACGGCGACCGGTTGGGGCGGAGCC
>ENA-OPTB01001983-OPTB01001983.1-human-gut-metagenome-genome-assembly--contig:-NODE-1983-length-14136-cov-2.816561_pt1 | contig 14136 bp, 7 predicted proteins | sample MGYA00241810_ERZ501911 | MGnify/ENA primary metagenome ERZ501911 (study PRJEB25962, sample SAMEA2042304) | human gut metagenome | biome: human gut; feature: human-associated habitat; material: faeces... | reverse complement strand
AGCGCGCCAGCATGGCACGATCATACATTAATTCTGGCTGTATCGAGGTATCTTCTATCGTGTATACACCAAATAATGGAAAGAATACAGATGTGTTATTCCACTTGCCAAGCTTTTCTATAATTTTTTCCCGTATGCTACAAAGTAATTCATCACTGTCTGGCAAAAAAGCAACAAAATTATCTCCGCCTAAATAGGCATCAATTCCATCATTCTCCATGGTACTCTGTTTCAAACAGGCACAAATATAGCGGATAACCTCGTCTCCGGAACTTCTTCCATACAACTTATTAAAGAGGCGAAAATGTTCAATATCAATTGCCGCTATACAATATGTATTCGGAAGAAGCTTTGGTAGTTTCTTCCGAAGTCCATCCATAAAAGAATGGTTATAATAATAATCGCTTAAACTTTTACTATTCATAATCCCTCATTATCTGTCCTGTAGTTTCGTCAACCGCTGTGCTTATTTTGTTCCAATTTTCATCGGCACCGGCACCCCAGCTTTCTCTCCGCTTATCCTCCGAAATATACGCCTGACAGTGCGTTGAATCGGTGCATATCACCGCACCGTTGTGACTTTCGGCAATGTTGCCTTTGTCTTTTTCGGCAATATGTGAGTACAGATATGTTCTTGCCGCAACGGCTTGTGCCTTTAATGCCTCTTCCTCAAAATCGGCAGGCATTTCCGCCGCCACCACGCATTTTAAATATTCGTTAATATCCATATCTTTAACACAATCTTCTTCCGACACATACACACTTACCGTTCCGCTCTCAATCGGACTTTGTCCTTCTCCACTGCCACCGATTAACCAAACTATCGCAAGCGGCAAAAGCAACGTAATAAAAATGATTATAACAACTACTAAAAGTATTTTTTTCACACCCAAATCTCCTTTTTAGTTTATGTATATGGAAGCAGGCACAAAAAAAGAACTTCCCGTTTGGGAAGTTCTTTTAAGTTGATTATTGTTCATTGATGTGTGTATCATTTGCCTGGTTGAAGTTTGTACTTCCGCCTGCAATCTTCGACACACTGTCAAGGATATATGAACCAATCTTATCAGCAAGATACTGTTTATAGTGGTTGTGGTCACCATACCAGCTCTTTACAAGTTCAACTTGTGATGTAAAGCTTGTTCCGTTTTCAGCGTTATAAGCTGCAACATCTTCAGCTGTTAGACTATTAAAGTAATCTTCAAAATAGTAACCCAATTCAATAATGTTCAAATTATGTGATTGAGCAATCTTTCTCAAATCACCGTTATGAGCACCTGTACCACGATTTACTGTAAACTTACCTGTTGATGCATTATACGGATACTGTGAACTACTGAATCCAAGCGGTGTAGCTGTAACAATTACAGGAATAGCACCACGTTGAATAATACCTTCTACATAGTAGTTATTAAGCAATGTGTAGTATGATGCAGATTCACCTGCCTCTTTTGAGTTGATACCCATATTAACAGTTACATAGTCACCAGGGCAAACGCTCAACAGAACTGTCTCAACTCTGCCTTGGTTATAGAAGTTTACAGAATCACGTCCTGCCATACCGTTATTGCTGAATGATGAGAATGTATCAGGAACTGCTACACCATTACCTACACGGTTACCCCATGAAATGTTACCTGATGCATTATTATTTGTTGTTGAGTCACCGATAGCATATACTGCCGGTTTAGCAAGTGCTGCCTTAGCTGCAGCTTGTGTAATTGTCAAATCTGACAATGTTGAACCGCTTTCAAATGTAAGGTCAAGTACACCGTCGCAAACTGCTACATTAAATTGTGTACCTGTCTTTGTAATTCCTGTTGTTGCCGCAACTCCTTCAACTACTTCAGAAGTCATTGTTGCAGATGAAGTTGTAACCTTAACAACATAGTTACCGTTAGGAACTTTAGCCTTAAATCTGTATGCCGCAGTACCCTTTACATCTGATTCTTCACTTGTTACTACTGATGTATCATCAAAACCGTAACCAATTTTATCTGAATATGCGTCAGCTGCTGTTACCTTTGTAAAGCTGTCGTCTGACGGATCATTACTTCCGAATGCAAATGACAAACCGTGTACATTAACCTTAACTCTTGATGTCAAAGTTTCGTCACCTACAGTTGCAACCGCCTTAACATAAAGAACCTTTGATACTGCACCTGCCTGAACTGTCAAAACGCCTGTTGTTGCATCGAATGTAATTCCCTTCGCATTTGTCACCGGTGTGCCTGCAGCATCAACAAGTGATAGAGTTACGTTTGCACCCTCAACAGGTTGACCTGCCTTGTCTCTTACTTCTGCCGCGAAGTTACCTGTTACGGCATCAGAACCCTCAAACGGAATTGTTATGCTTGAAGACGACTTTGTAAATGCGATTGCATTACCTGTTGTTGATAGAGAAATTTCTTTTTCAACTCTCTTTGAACCGTAAGTTGCAACTACTGTAACAGTTCCGGCAGCCGCCTCGTCTGTTACTGTCAAAGTCGCTGTCTGAGCATCCTTGCTTGCAATGCTTACACCTGTGTATTCATCAGCAAGTGACCAAGTAACGGCACCTGAGATATTATATCCGTCTGTATCCTTAACTATAGCAGTTAATTCTGCTGTTGCACTGTTTGCACCTGTTTCAGGAACCTGGATAGTTTCTGCCTCAGTATTTACAGTCATTGTTGAGGCTGTAGGTGTGTAAATTTTGAAGCTTGCCAAATCTACAGGATATGTACCTTGGAAACAGAAATATTTCTGTGTTTCTGTATATGTAGAACTCATAGCTTCAGCTGTTGTTTCGCCTACAAGAGTACCTGCGTCATTATATACCTTAACCCAGTAAGTTCCTACGCTTTCATCTGCAGAAACAATTACTCTGTACCAATCTTCACTGTTGACACCTGGAATTGACTGAGTGCCAACCGTCAAAGCACCACTTCCGTATGATACTGTCCAGTTAGGATTATTAGTTGCATTATTCGGTGTATTACCGTAGTGACCGAATGCCATTGCACCGCCTGTAAATCTAACCTTCATATCAACGATATATTGTGACGCTTGTTCTGCAAGTTGATATACACCGACAGTTGAACCGCCGCCACCGTTTGATGCAAATTGAAGATACTTTGTATTATCTTCATCCTTCTTAAGTGTTAGAGTTCTTACACCGTTTGAACCGTATATTGACCAGCCGTTAAGAACAAGATCCTTTGAATTGATTGTATTTGATGTAGCTGTGTATCCTACAAGAGAATCGTCATATGAACTCATGTTTTCAGGATAACCGGCATCCGGAGCTATATTAGTTGAACCGCTCGCACCGATTACGGCAAACGGAGTAGATATTTCAAATGATTCATCAAGATATGTTACCTTTGCAGTAACCTTACCGAACCAGTTTGAAACACCGTTTCTTACATTGAAGTAAGCAGTGGTATTTCCGTTAGGGCTTTCACCGTCAGTACCCTCACCTGTACCTTCTGCCTTTGTAAGTGAAATATAGCCGTCTTCTTTATCAAGACCTGTAACTGTCCATTCTACATTAAGACCTTCCTTGTTTGTTAGGTCGCCGCCATATATACCTGTTGCCTTAATTGCAATAGGCTTATGTACAGGCTCGCCTTCATTAGGCTGGTTAATTGTAGTATTAAGTTCAGAAGCAAATTCAACTTTTGATAGAGTTTCTTCTGCCTTTTGACCAAACTCATCATACTTATCTGTTGTACGAACAACAATGTTATCCAACTTCATAACACTCTGATAACGTCCTGACAAGAATAAGATACCCGTAATCTTATCATTAACGCCGTTTGTAGGAACAATCAACTTGTCTACAACCTTTTCACCGCTCTTATCTGTGATATTGACAGTTGCCAAGCCTTCGTTCTTGTCAACCAATATTGTATAGTGGTACCAAGCTGCGTCTGTAAGAGTTACGGTTGCCGCGTCAACGTCATTAATCTTACAGTTATTAGAATTACCTGCCATATTTATCTTGAAGATATAATTTGAAGTCATACCTGTGTTTGCAGTCGGCATAGTTCCTGATGCTACAACAAATTGTACATCATCTTTGCTTGACTTAGTTAATGCAAGGTCAAATTCTACCGCATACTTATCTTGAGAAGACAAATCAACATCAAATGCCGATGTTGCACTTCTTGTATTCTTATCTGCGTCAGTGTACTGTGCATATTTAGTATTATCTGTACCCAAAGTAATACCGTCTGCATAGTTTGCTGATGCCCAAATATTCTTTAATGCAGATGTATCTGCTACATCTTCATAGTCCTGAGTATATATCTCTGTATATTCTCTCGGTACTTCTGTAGGCTTAACTGTCGGTGTTGCAGTAGGCTCAGCCGTCGGTGTTGTTTCCGGCTGGCTTGTAGGTGCAGTCGGCTTTACAGTAGGTGCCGGATCAACAGTACCTTCAACACTTGTTGTTGCAAATAAAGGTGTCATTGTCTTTATATCATCCCAAACCATAATTTTAGCCGCTTTACCTTGTAAATCGTAAGCAACTTCACCGCTACCGTTTTCAAGTGTAACATTTTCCTTTAGTTCTACGCCTGCTAAAGTTTTGTTATCGTAATACTTTGAAATTACGATTGTTACTTTGTCAGCTTTAGCATTTGTAATTTTGATTTTTTGATCTTCGTAAACAACGCCTGCCGCCTCCGGAGTTGCAGCTGTAGCAGGTTCGTCTGTAGACTCAACTTCAGTTGTCGCTGTTGCAACAGGTTCATCTGTTGTCGTAACTCCAGCCGTTGTACTTGGTGAAACAGTCGCAGTAACTTCTTCACCGGAATTTTGTTCACCCTCTGCACTTGCTGATAAAGGCAATGCAGTGAACGCACTTGCAATCATTGATACAGAAAGTATCGCAGACAGCAATTTTTTTCTTTTCTCCATTTTCTTTTCTCCTCTCTCTTTTAGCTTGATGATCGCTAATCATTAATAACATAATTATACTATAACAATTAAATTTTGTACAGTCCTTTTTTACAATTTCACTAAAATTTTTATCTTAAAAATATTTTTATGAAAATTTTTAAAAAAAAGTGTTGACAAATGTATGTGTATCTGATATAATCCATTATGTTGTTTGCAGATGTGGCGGAATTGGCAGACGCGCTAGACTTAGGATCTAGTGTCACCGACGTGGGGGTTCAAGTCCCTTCATCTGCACCATACCGAGTGTTCTTACAGAACTTTAAAGTTTTTGTATGTCACTCGGTTTTTTTATTGTTTTTTTCAGTATGAAGATGCTCCGGTGTCAGGTAATCCAACTGATTTGTGAATTTACCGCAAGCAAAAAAACCGCTCGTCAATAAAGGCATTTCACCTCTATTCCGAGCGGTCTTTTTTCTCATTATTTATTAGAGAAATTTCAATATTTTATTTTAAGTTTTCAACCATACGCATAAATACTGAAGCAGCCTGTGCTCTTGTCGTGTTTGCTTTCGGTGCAAAGCTACCGTCTGTATTACCTGTCATAACGGACTTTTCAGCCGCCCATATTACAGCGTCCTTTGCATAATCCGAAATATTGTCGTTATCCGTATAAGATGTGTTGCTGCTTGTAGTTATGTCATATCCTTTAAACGCTGCATAGCGATAGATAATCGCCGCCATCTGTTCGCGGGTAATTGACTCATTCGGAGCAAAACAATCTTCAGAAATACCCGAAACAATACCGTTTTCATTCGCCCAAGCAACTGCACTTTCGTAATAGCTACCACTTTCAACATCAGTAAAAGCACAAATTCCCGTCTGCGGCTCATTTTCCATACGATAGATAACCGTTACAAACATCGCTCTGGTAACTTCGCTGTCAGGTGCAAATTCTGTGTTTGATATGCCTTTCATCAAGTCATTTTCATACGCGTATTTCATCGAATCGTAAAACCAGTCATTTTCCTTAACATCGGTAAACGGATTTTTCCATTCACCGTTATCCTTTTCAGTCCATTTTGCATATAGCGTGAAGTTCTTCGTTACTTTTTCAGTAAAATCATATTTTGTTTTGAGTTCCTTATCGGTATACCAGCCCTCAAAGTCAAATCCATCTTTTATCGGTGATTCCGGCTCTTTTATAACACTATTTTTTGTAACGGTTTTGCTTGCAATATCATTACCGCCGTTTGTTTCAAATGAAACGGTATAATGTACATTACCGCCTCCGCCTCCGTTACCGCCACTTGATTTCGTCCAGTTAGCGGTTACGGTTACGGCTTTACTCGGCATTGTAAATGTTGTTTCTGCCGACTTGCTGTCCGCAAACTGTACACCATCGTCAGTCGTCCAACCGCTGAATTTATATCCGCTGCGTTCGCCGGCCTTAATCGTTACCGTTTCACCCTCTGAATACTCTCCGCTACCCGAATTTTCCGCATAGCTGTCATTTACCGTTACGGTGTTTGATATTTTCTTTATAACAAGTGCAGTCTGCGGTGTTGAAGTATTTCCGGCAAAATCCTGTGCACAAAGCATAATAACACCGCTTGTTTGACTTTCATAGAGTTTTCCCGAAACAGCAAACTTACCGTCACTGCCTGCAACAACTTCTTCATTATCGCCGTACATAATTCTGCTACCCGCATCTGATATTCCTGTTATCGTATAGTCGCCGCTTTCATTGTCTGCATAAAATATATCAGATGAAAGCGTCAGAACAGGCGGTTCTTTATCCATATTAATAAGTAGGAATACACTTGTTACATCCTTGCCGGAAATACCGTCAATCTTGAACATCAAACTTCCCTCAAATTCCGGAATTGCAAAGGTGTTTTCACCGTTTTCGTTTGGTATTGGGTCATTTGTGTCCATTCTTGTCAGTTTAAATGTCGCATCAGCGTCCGATCCGCTTACAGACAAAGTATTGTCACCGCCGCCGATATACGCGTGATAAACGCCGTTTTCATCGGCAGTGCATTCGTTACCGTTCATCGAAGGTGCTATATCCATAGGTGTATATTTAGGAAGAAATTCGCCTGTGGATTCGATTTCCTTACTGTAATACTTTCCGTTTTCCGATTCCTTGTATGCACGAACACCGACTTTATATGTCTTATCAGGCAACAAATTCTCGGCAGGAACAGACTCCGCGGTATCTCCGTTTTCGTTTACACGAACGCCGTTTCCTCCGACAGTTAGTGCCATATCAACTGCTGTCGTGTCTTTATCCAAATCATATCCAAATCCTGTGTCTGTCCATTCGCCGTCTTTTTCCTCATAAATTTTCACATTATAACCGTCAACATTTTCTGACGCATTCCACTCCGCACGCATCACCTCATTTCCTGACGTTTGCAGAGTAACATCTGTCGGTGCGGACGGTTCGTTTACATTGGTATATGCAACTTTTGTATTAAACGCTTGATTATCAATAGCAATAAGCGCGTCTTCTTCCTTACCGTCACCGTTAAGATCTGCTTGCTTTTTCGTCATAAGAAAGGCTGTTACATAATATTCACCTGTCGGTGCTATCGCACCCGATGTAGGAACGGAAAGTTCAATATTTGAGGTATCACTGATTTCCTGTTCTGAAATCATATAATCCGCTCCGCCTTCTTCGTTTGAAAAATAAGTGCGGATAACGTAAGGCGCATTATCCATGGCATACTTCACCTTACCGGAAATTTGATTGTCATTCAGTGTCAGAGCCAACTTCTCAAACGGCTCAACAGAAAATGTCTTTTCATCGGTAAAGGTCAACCCGCCTGCATCAACGATATACTTTCCGTCTTCTTTAAGTCGCAGAAGAGCCAGACGATATTTTTTGCCGTCAGCGTTTGTTTTTTCCATATCTGCAATAGTTGTCGCACTGACATCTTCGTCAGGATTAAACTGACTGTCATCAGTCATCCAGTCGATATTAAGCTCAGCGTTTCTGTCATTGAAAATCTTTAGGTTCTCTTTGATCTGCTCCTCGGTTAGATTTCCGTCAAAGGCAAGTACGATATACGGTGCTTCGTCTGTACCTGCACTTGCCGAGATTTCCGTCCGACTCACGCCGGCGTTTGCAAGCACAAGGTTCTCATCACGCACCGCCGCAAAATTTGCATCGCTGTCTTCCGCAAGCATACTTACAACCGGTGACACACCTTTATCCGCCCAGTTCCATTCAGGCATATAGCCTAACACCTTAAACTCGATATCCCAGCCGCCGCCTTTGCGGAAGTTGGTCTCTACGATTTTCGGCACAAGTACCCATGCTCGCGCGCTGGCTAACCAACCGCCCACCTCAGCCACCACGCCGAGGTACACATCGACATTTTGGAAGGCTTGCTTCATACCCTCCTCAACTGTGACGTTTCTGATTGGAAAAGCCGTCTGACCGCCTACGATCAGATTAATATTTCCGACGTTAAACCCTTTGCCGGCAAGGACGGGACTACTTTTCGGAATCTGAACTCTGCCTGCAACCGTACCGTTTGCACCGATTGCAAGATACAGATAATCCTTACTGTTATTCACTCCGCCGAAAGCACCCAATTCAATAGAAGAATCAAACGTTATAACGTCTATCTGTTTACTCGGCAGATTTAATGCAAGCTCCTTTGAGCCGCCGAAATAAATGCCTTCATATGTATTACCTTTATAACTGCGTTCCTGTCCGTTTAATTTTAAGGAATAACCGAAGCTGTCGACAATCTGTGTTGCCGCCCCTGCACCTACAAGATTAACATCGGTCGCTTTTAGCGAAATCTCGCTCGGTCCTATAATAATGTTACCTGTTCCTTCGATAAGATGCAGATACGTTCCCGTCAATGCACCGCGTAATTTTACAGGAGGAATGGCAAGATAATTGCCATTTACCGTTGCGGCAAGATCCTTAAAACCGGCACCTCCGCCGTTAAGCTGTCCTATCGGAACAGGCGGAACAAGCACAATTCCCGGTGATGATTTTACATAAAACCATAACTCGTCAGGGATAAGAGCGCCGTTATTGCTACGTTCAAGAGCAAGTGCCGCCTCGGTTTCAAAAAGATCAAAGGCATTCAGTTCAAGACTGAACGCATATCGCTCCTCGCCCTTAAAGGTGTTTACTTCACCCTCAACCTTTGCAAGCTCCAACGCCATCATCTTGGCGGTGTCAAAGCTGCCTTTTGCTTTTACGCCGTTTACCTTAAATTCATATTTCTTTTTGCCGTTTACCGTCTTTTCTTCTAAACCGTAACCCAACTTTTCAAGCGAAAATTCAGCACCGTCAAATACTGTTTTGAATCCGATTTCACCGTTAAAAACAAGGTTGCCGTCCGCATCTGCGGTTGCTTTTTCCAACTTTGTCGTTGCATACGGAATATCGACAAAAATCACTGCGTTGTTTTTGTCGGGTTCAATATCAAACGAAAGACCTTCTTTTGACATTGTAATTTTCAAAGAGTCTTCCGCACCGTTTCGCGGCTGATAGAATTTGAATGACGGAGCATTCAAATTAACGCCGTGCTGTTCAATTCGTCCGTCTTTGTAAACAATCAACTTTCCGCCATTATTTTCGTCCCACGTCGCCGTCACTGACGGAGAAAGCGTTGCCGCTCCGCCGGTAAATTCAAAAGAAGAACCGTTTGTGCTTTTATACTCGCCGGCTATTTGTGCAACAGGAGACGCATTATATTTCTTTTTTAAACTTTCAAGTGTGGCGTCATCCGAGACATATTCAACGGTAATTGCGCCGTTTGACTCAAATACCGCAAGACGCTTTGCGGAAAAACTTGATGATATTTTGTCAGGTTTTGTCGGAAGCTCCTCGCTCAGTGTTTTCAGATTACGATAACCCCACAGATACTGCGCACCGACCGACATTTCCGTATTTGCGTCAAGGTCAAAGCCACAGTAGCTTTTGCTTTCCACCCATGTAAGAACAGGAAAATCGTTTGGCCTCACTGTAACTGTCTGTGGCAGACTTACACGCAGCGGAGAATCTCCGCAGTACACAATATCGAAGTTATCGTAGTAATCGGACAGACCGACAAACGGATTTGCCCACGGATAGGCGTCTGTGTAAATTTCATTAACATAAACGCCGTCCACGTCGCCCCACAAGGTATACCCTTTCGGAACGTGCTTTGTTGACACATCATCGATTTTGCCTGTTACAACCGAACTTTTCGTTGTTCTTTCACCGCTTTCGGTTACTGTTGTGCGATCCATCTTAATCGCCGGACCTCCTGAGCTGTTTGCGGTTTCACTGTGACCCATTCCGGTAAAATTGTTCATCACATACCGCCACTCAAAGTACAAATCATGTTCGGGGAAATCATCTCTGTTCATTTGTATTTCACTGACGGTTGTCAAAACGCCCCAAGCCGTTTTATCCTTTTTGTCAAGACATACAAGCTCGTGATAAACCGTTGCTTTTGCCGGTATTATTGTGCCGTACGGAGTTCCGGGAATATCGTTCAGAACCATTTCCATGTTGTATTCTGCCTTAATTGCGTTATTTTTTCCGTTCGGTGTTTCAGACACAAACTCCGCTTTTTGCAGTGTGACATACGGATGGATTTTCTTCTTATTTCCCCCGCCGGTATAAACATTAAGTTGGCAGTCCGGGGCTTGAATATCCTGTGTAAAAACCTCGCCTGTTTCCTTTGCGATTGCCCTCGGAACCGTTGCCGTATAGGTTTGATACTGCAAATCGTAGAAATAAAAGCTTATATAATCGTTTTGCAGAAGAAGCGTTTTACCGCCGTTAAAAGTAAGTGTTTCGTTTTGCTCGGGCGCCGCAAGAATATTCATCGGCAGCGCGCAAACTATGATGCAAAGTGATAATATCACCGACACTATTTTTTTGCTCATTTTCTGTCCCTCCTGTTTTTTATTTTGATACAAATTACGGTAATTACCGTTGCGATTATGAAAGTCACAACCGCCGTCAGTACATATCCGCCCATTCCGTCTATCAGCAGAATTGCACCGCAATAACCGGCAACCGCCGCACTTTTGTACGATGTCGGAAATAACGCGGTGCAGCACAGCAAAAGAACGGAAAGCAGGGCGGTTGCCGCTTTGCAGAAATTCAGCTTTTTTGTCTCCCTGCAATATTTTATCTTTTTCGCACGTGCGAAAACTAAATTCATTCTTTCCGCATTAGATTTCAATTCATACACCTCCTCAATCCACCCTTTTATTATATAGGTGCTTGAAAATATAAAATTCCCCCCTAAAAAAACAAAAAAAGACCGGATTTTTTTCCGGTCTGAATAAAACAGAGTTATTTTGAATCAGTTATTTTTCTGAAACGGTATTTCAGCAGAAACAGAATAAGGCAAGAAACAATCGGAACCGCATATCCAAATTGCTTTATTAAACCGTCGGTTTTCATAAGCATATTAAACATTGCGTGAAATGTAATCGCGACGCACAACAGTGCAAAAATGCCTGATGCCTTTAACGCACCGGGTCGGCGGAATACTCTAAGTCCGTACCCGATTATAAAAGCACATGTAATGTGCATAGCTCCGGTCGAAAAACCGCGTACTAACAAATAAAACAAATTACCTGTTCCGTGTTCCAAAAGGTAACAGATATTTTCAAAGGTAGCAAATCCCACTGCAATATTAAAAATAATATTATCCCCCTCCTGCGGTTGGAGTTCAAAAACAATCAAACCAAACAAAAGAGGAATGAGTTTTACCGTTTCCTCTATAACAGGTGATATTTCCAATACAGCAGATGTTTCCTGTGCACCGTAAAGCACCGAAAAAAATGTATTCAAATAGGCGGATATAATACAGCAGACAAATCCGAGAACTATAAAAATGTAATTTTTTCTGTTGCCGGTATTTGTACCGAGTGCGGCAAGTAAAAACGGAGCCGCAAGGCATATAAATATATTTTCTATATTGTACGGCATAGCTTTTCCTCCCTGTTCTGTGCAACGGCTATCAGAATAAGAGCCGGATTCATTATAAATATGTCAACCAAATAATACGGATTTATAAAGGTGTTTTCCGTAATAAAATACGAAGAACCCCACAAAAGATATTCCGCCGCATAAAAAATCAAAGCCGCCGCAAAAATCCACAGCTTACCCGTCTGTTTTTGAATTTTTGCAAAATATATACCTTTTACCGCATAAAAACCCAATATTCCCATCGCTGTGCCCATTAAGATGTTCTCAAAATAACTGCCTCGCAAACAAAAGAAAATACCAATACCCAGAGAAAACAACGGTAAAATCCAAAATATCGCTTTATTTTTATGTTTTTCTTTCGGTACATCTGCATAAAGACGTAAAGCAAGAAAAATATACGATGCCGTCCAACTCAGTTCCGAAACACAGAACACAAGCGGAGAAGTGCCTAACAATATAAGGTACAGTACCCAATAGGCAAGCCCCATTCCGAAGCTCAGGTAAAAAAGCAATACCAAAAGGCGATTGTAACTTCTGTTTCGTATTGCCGAAATGCAGGAGTAGCATCCGCAGATAAAAACGCAGAAAAGCTGTAAAAGATTATCTGTCAGTTCTGTCATTTTCCTCATTCCTCTCTTTATTTCTTTTGTGAAGAATGTCACACATCAAAGTTACCGAAATGCCAAGTAAAAACGCCAAAATTCCTACAACGACATAACCCAAAAAGCCTTTGTTCGCAAAAATACTGGCTGTGTCATGCATCGGTGTCTGCTCAAACCCCGCAAAATTCAAATTACATACAAGTGCCGATATAACTACAATTAAAGCAATGCCAAACGAATAGCACGAGATGACCGCCAGTCTATGTCTTTTTTCGTTACGCTGTTTTTTTATTTCATCAGCCTGTTTTTTCACCAGTTTTATTCTTTCAGTCGTTGAACGCACTTTTTATCCCCTCCGTTTCAAGTAAAGGTCTTAATTTCTTTTTGCCGAGCTGCAACAGCTTATCAATCTGTTTTGCCGACTTTCTTAAAACAGCAGCGGCTTCTTTGTAACTCATTCCCTCAATGTATACAAGATAAAGAGCCTCTTTTTGAGCGGACGGCAAATATTCCATACAATCATAAATCCGCTTGTTTCGCTCCGCAATACACACTTCATCTTCAAATGTATTTTCTATGCAAAAATTCATTTCTTCCTCTGTAAGAATGATATGTCTTTTTGCTTTTCTCAAAAACATCAGTGCATGATTTCGAGCCGCTTTATATATGTAACTTTCAAAACTGCTTTTAATATTCGGCCGTTTGCTGATTAGATATGCAAAAACTTCTATCAACAAGTCCTCCGAATCGTGGAGATTTTTTATATATCCGTTTATGTACAGCGTCAGCTTGTCACCGTAAATCTCCATAAGCCTTTCAAGAGCCTTTGCATCGCCCGAAAGGTAATCGTTATAAATTATAGTTGTATCCATCATTAAACAAATCCCTTTCTCAGTTTTATTTGTCAGCTAACTTTTCTGACAGAATGTGACGTTATGCGATACAAGAAATCTATATTGAATTGTATCATACATTTTCCCTTCCGTCAATGAGCGACTGTTTAGTATTTCGAGTAACAAACACCTCCGATTAAAGTTACAAAAAAAGCAAGCTACTGCTACAAACAATGCTTGCTTTTTCTGTTAGATAAAATCTTCAATTACATCTTGCAGATGACAGGGTGACAATTCGTATTTGTTCAGTCTGTCGATTAATTCTGTCACCTCTTTTTTATTTGGTGACACGTCATTAACAGCCATTTCCTCACATTTGATGCCGTATGTAGTCTTTACCACTCCCTCAACACTCTTTGAAGAGAGAGTCTTAATCCTAACTTCTCTTCTATAGAAATGTCCAACCATCTTCTGTCGGTATATAATTTACCGGAATCTTATTGTTCAATAATTCACCGATCCAATCTGCCGCATACTTCATTCCTAATTCTTCCATGTTAAAATGCCCGATATTGAAACATGCTTTGTGTTTTCCCATATAAGCAGCATCCCTGATATATGAAAGAATTGTCCATTCAATAATTTCTCCCGGAATGATAGCATCAATACCCTCTGTTTCCATATATTTCATAATTTCCATGTCATAACTATGGTAATATCCATCTTCTTTTATTTCGTCTACCATGGCACTATTAGGATACAAATGTGCCACAATCGCTACTCTTTTCATCTTATCTTCCGGATTTCCAACAATACGTACTCCATTCATGCCTATTTTTTCTTTTAATTC
>ENA-OPTB01001980-OPTB01001980.1-human-gut-metagenome-genome-assembly--contig:-NODE-1980-length-14148-cov-5.547435_pt1 | contig 14148 bp, 10 predicted proteins | sample MGYA00241810_ERZ501911 | MGnify/ENA primary metagenome ERZ501911 (study PRJEB25962, sample SAMEA2042304) | human gut metagenome | biome: human gut; feature: human-associated habitat; material: faeces... | reverse complement strand
GGCAATTGATCTTGAGAAAGATTCTGTTGAACTGAAAAAAGAATTAAAAGATGCTACAGGCCAGAAACGTGCCAGAATCATCAAACGTCTGGAAGTTGTAGAATCCTTCCGTGAGTCTGGAAACCGTCCTGAGTGGATGATCATGACAGTGATTCCTGTAATCCCGCCGGATCTTCGTCCTATGGTTCAGCTGGATGGAGGACGTTTTGCTACATCTGACTTAAATGATCTTTACAGAAGAATCATCAACCGTAACAACCGTCTGAAGAGACTTCTGGAATTAGGTGCACCGGATATTATCGTTCGTAACGAGAAACGTATGCTTCAGGAAGCTGTTGATGCCCTGATCGACAACGGTCGTCGCGGACGTCCTGTAACAGGTCCTGGAAACAGAGCCCTGAAATCCCTTTCTGATATGCTGAAAGGTAAATCCGGACGTTTCCGTCAGAACCTTCTGGGTAAACGAGTTGACTATTCCGGACGTTCCGTTATCGTTGTAGGACCGGAACTTAAGATTTATCAGTGTGGTCTTCCGAAAGAGATGGCCATTGAGCTGTTCAAACCTTTCGTTATGAAAGAGCTTGTTGCCAACGGAACTTCACACAACATTAAGAACGCCAAGAAAATGGTTGAGAAGCTGGAGCCTGCTGTATGGGATGTTCTGGAGGATGTTATCAAAGAACATCCGGTTATGCTGAACCGAGCACCTACACTGCATCGTCTTGGTATCCAGGCATTCGAACCGATCCTTGTAGAAGGTAAAGCGATCAAACTGCATCCGCTGGTTTGTACCGCATTCAACGCTGACTTCGATGGTGACCAGATGGCCGTACATCTTCCGCTTTCACAGGAAGCACAGGCAGAGTGCCGTTTCCTTCTGTTATCACCGAACAACCTGTTGAAACCTTCTGATGGTGGTCCTGTAGCCGTTCCTTCACAGGATATGGTACTTGGTATCTACTATCTGACTCAGGAAAGACCTGGAAACAAGGGTGAAGGCAAGTTCTTCAAGAGCGTAAACGAAGCAATCCTTGCTTATGAGAATAAAGTAATCACACTGCAGTCCAGAATCCATGTTCGCTGCAGCAAGACAATGCCGGACGGATCCGTTCTGACCGGTACAGTAGAATCTACACTTGGACGTTTCCTGTTTAACGAAATTCTTCCACAGGATCTTGGTTTCGTAGACAGAAGTGTTCCGGGAAATGAACTTCTTCTTGAGGTTGACTTCCTGGTAGCCAAGAAACAGCTGAAACAGATTCTTGAAAAAGTTATCAATACTCACGGTGCTACAAAGACTGCTGAGGTTCTTGATGCGATCAAAGCTACAGGTTACAAATATTCCACACGTGCAGCCATGACTGTTGCCATTGCCGATATGACAGTTCCGCCTCAGAAACCGGAAATGATCAAACAGGCTCAGGATACTGTAGACCTTATCACAAAGAACTATAAACGTGGTCTTATCACCGAGGAAGAGCGTTACAAAGAAGTTGTTGATACATGGAAGAAGACTGACGATGAGCTTACACATGCTCTGCTGACCGGTCTTGATAAATACAACAACATCTTCATGATGGCTGACTCCGGTGCCCGTGGTTCCGATAAACAGATCAAACAGCTTGCAGGTATGCGAGGACTGATGGCCGATACAACCGGTCACACCATCGAGCTGCCTATCAAGTCAAACTTCCGTGAAGGTCTTGACGTACTGGAATACTTCATGTCTGCACATGGAGCACGTAAAGGTATGTCCGATACAGCTCTTCGTACAGCCGATTCAGGTTACCTGACAAGACGTATGGTTGACGTTTCTCAGGATCTGATCGTACGTGAGACAGACTGCTGTGAAAACAGAGATGAGATCTCAGGTATGTATGTAGAATCTTTTGTAGATGGTAAAGAAGAGATCGAAGGACTTCAGGAGCGTATCACAGGTCGTTTCTCCTGTGAGACAATTAAGAATAAAGATGGCGAAGTTATCGTAAAAGCCAACCATATGATCACACCGAAACGTGCTGCCCGCATCATGAAAGAAGGCGTGGACAACCAGACAGGCGGATCTATCGAGAAAGTTAAGATCCGTACAATCCTTACATGTAAATGTAAAGTTGGTATCTGTGCGAAATGTTACGGTGCGAACCTTGCAACCGGCGAGCCGGTACAGGTTGGTGAATCTGTCGGTATCATCGCTGCTCAGTCTATCGGTGAGCCAGGTACACAGCTTACCATGCGTACTTTCCACAGTGGTGGTGTTGCCGGTGGAGATATCACACAGGGTCTTCCTCGTGTCGAGGAGCTTTTTGAGGCAAGAAAGCCGAAAGGTCTTGCCATCATCACAGAGATTCCTGGTGTTGCTGTTATCAATGACACTAAGAAGAAACGTGAAGTTATCGTTACAGATCAGGAAACAGGTGAATCCAAGACTTACCTTATTCCATACGGATCCCGTATCAAGATCACAGACGGACAGATCCTTGAAGCAGGTGATGAACTTACAGAAGGTAGCGTAAATCCGCATGATATCCTGAGAATTAAGGGTGTACGTGCAGTTCAGGATTATATGATCCGTGAAGTACAGCGTGTATATCGTCTCCAGGGTGTTGAGATCAGCGATAAGCATATCGAAGTTATCGTTCGTCAGATGTTGAAGAAAATCCGTATCGAAGATAACGGAGATACAGAATTCCTTCCTGGAACACTGGTTGACTTCCTTGAATACGAGGACGTTAACGAGCAGATGGAAAAAGAAGGCAAACAGCCTGCAGATGGAAAACAGGTTATGCTTGGTATTACCAAGGCATCTCTTGCTACAAACTCCTTCCTGTCAGCCGCTTCCTTCCAGGAAACAACTAAAGTTCTGACTGAAGCCGCTATCAAGGGTAAAGTTGACCCGCTGATCGGTCTGAAAGAGAATGTAATCATCGGTAAACTGATTCCTGCAGGTACCGGTATGAAACGCTACAGAGATGTAAGGCTCAACAGCACAATGCCTGAACCGGAAGTAAAGGTTGAAGATATAGCCGAAGAACTTACGGAAGATGAAGAAATCAAAGGTGATGAGATGATCACAATGGATGAAGAACTTCCGGAAGACGAAGAATTCGATGTTGAAGAATCTGATGAAGAAGAGGCTGCTGAAGACGAAGCTGATGATCAGGCTTCAGACGATGCAGAAGACAACGAATGATCCAACGGAGTAGATAACTTATCCGGACTGATTTGATATGAATTCACAAGAGAACTATCTGTGCCGACAGATTTTGTCGGCGAGGTAGTTCTCTTTTATTTTCCGGAACATTCCATTGCCGAAAAAAGAGAAAAATACAAAGAAACTGCTTTTTGTGTTATAATACCAGTACATTATGAGCAGGTAATGAACTGTGAAGTATTTTTACAGTTATGATAAATATACATTTTTGTTTTCGGTAACAGCTTGTAAAAAGCATTGACCGGGACAGGGAAGGAAATAGAAATTGAACAGAAATGGAGGTGCAATATGGATAAAGAACTTCCGGTTTCAGCATGGCCGGAATGGAAAATCATAGAGAAAATCGGCGAAGGCTCTTTTGGAAAGGTGTATAGGGCACAGAGAACAGAACGTGGAAAATCTTTCTATTCTGCTATCAAGATCATCAATATACCCGGAAGCCAGAGCGAGTTGAACAGCGTACGTTCTGAAACAGGGGATGAGCAGTCCACAAGACAGTATTTTCAGAATCTGGTTGAGGAATGTATTCAGGAAATCAGTACCATGGAGTACTTTCGAGGAAACTCTTACATTGTCTCTGTAGAAGATTTTAAGGTTATGGAATATCTGGATGTCATTGGATGGGAGATTTCCATAAGGATGGAATATCTGACAAGTTTTATGGATTACTGTGCGGAAAAGCAGCTTACTGAGAAAGAGGTAATAAAGCTGGGAATGGATTTGAGTAAGGCACTGGAATATTGCCGGAAACTTAAGATCATTCACAGGGACATCAAGCCGGAGAATATTTTTGTATCCAGATTTGGCGATTTTAAGCTTGGAGATTTCGGAATTGCACGTGAACTTGAACGAACCATGAGCGGATTTTCCAAGAAAGGTACTTACTCTTATATGGCGCCTGAGATGTATAAAGGTGAGAAATATGACAGCAGGGTAGATATTTATTCTCTTGGGATTGTGCTGTACAGGCTGATGAATCATAACAGACTGCCATTTATGAGTCTGGAAAAACAGTTTATCACTTACAGGGATAAGGAAAATGCATTAAATAAGCGTGTTGCAGGAGAGCAGATGAATGCACCTGTGGATGCAGGAACACAGTTTGCCCGTATTATCATGAAGGCCTGTGCTTATGATCCTGCACAGAGATATCAGACACCGGAGGAGCTTTATAGTGCGCTGGATGATCTGAAAAATGGAAGATCTGGCAGAATCCGGCAGTTACAAAACTGTGTTCAGAAAGCAGGAACGGATAAAACAGAATCATATAGTGCAATTGCACAGAACGGCAGAGCAGCACAGAATGTTACATCAGATGCCGAAAATGTACGAAAAAGTACAGTGCAGAATACGTCAGTACAGAATACCCGGGGAAATAAAAAAACATCAGATTTTCAGAATGCTGCAAAAAGAAAACGTGCTGTAAACAATGTTTCTGAGGGCAGCTTTACAGATAAAGAAACAATGTCAGTTGTAGCAGAACAGAAAATACAGCCACAGGAAACGCCATCAGAAACAGTTGCGATAAGATCTGCGCGTGCTGTGGAAGCCAGAAAGCGAAGACGCAGGAAGAAACAGCTGCTGCGCAGGGCATTGCTTGCAATTGTGGCAGGTACAGCGATACTTATGATGGCCGCAGTCTATTACAGAGTAAGTACAGATCATGCTCGGGAAGGACAGGAGGATAATCCGATCGCAATTCTGGATGATGAGAAATACAGCTCCACAAAATCCGGATCCAAAGATTTCTCCAAAGCTCTGGATACGATCAAGGAGCAGGCAACAACTATCACAGATAATCTGAACAGTTACGACTGGGTTGGAACAGAAGGAACTGTTCTGCGATATCTGAGAAGGGTAAAGACCACTCAGCAGGCAGATGGAAATCTGGATATTGAGAGTGAATGCATGAAAGCTCTGGTCTATCCGGCAGAATCCGGAGATGGAGTTTATGAAGAATATTTCTACTGGGGAGAGAAGTTATTCTTTGCATATATCTGGTATGATGAAACTTCAGAATATTATTATTATAACGACGGCGAACTGATAAGATGGATCGATTCCAATGGAAAGTGTCACGATAACGAAAAAGATAATGAGGAATTCGTGAAACGTGGCGAGAAATACTGGAACAATTCATTGAAAGCATTGAAGGGAGAAGGAACAAAGACAGATAATGGCAATGTATCAGATTGAATGTGCATATACCTGCCATACAGGAAATATCCGGGCAAATAATGAAGATAATTTCTGGTGTTTTGGGGAATCCCTTCCGGTGAACAATGAAGGAACAAAGGGTATCTGCTCAAAGATTATTTCGGGTAACAGAGCACCGGCAATGGCGGTATTTGACGGTATGGGAGGAGAAAGCTGCGGCGAGATTGCAGCCTTTCTTGCATCAGAAGAATTTGGAAAATTTTATAATGCGAATAAAAGAATGCTGAGGGATATGCCGGAAGATTTTATAGACGATGTATGTGAGAAGATGAATCAGGCAGTATGCAGATATGGAACAGAGCATCATATTTGGAGCATGGGAAGCACAATGGCGATGCTCCTCTTTACACCAGAGTCTATGTTTGCCTGCAATCTTGGGGACAGCAGGATTTATTTTATGGATGGTGGTAAGCTTCAGCAGATTTCCACAGACCATGTTTTTGGTGGTACGGCAGTTGGGAAAGCCCCGTTAACCCAGTATCTTGGACTTCCTGAAGAGCTGCAGAGACTGGAACCTTCTGTGACAGAAATCGAGCATAAGGAGGGATACAGATATCTTCTGTGTTCAGATGGAGTAACAGATATGCTTTCGGACAGTGAGATAGAGGCGATTCTGTCACAGGATATGGAAATCCCGGAGATTGTAAATGATCTTCTTAAAAATGCTCTCCAAAAAGGTGGGAGAGATAATGTGACGATCGTGCTCTGTGAAGTACAGAAGCTGGATACAGTCCGCAGAATGAAAGAATGGATGAAAAATCTGAAAGATAAAAAATGAGAGGTGGGGCAGCATGAAGAACCGTATGCAGGATCTGGATTTTGAACAGAATGTTGCGTTTGATAAAGTACAGGAGTATGAATTTACCAGAAGGGCGGCACAGAGATTTCGGCAGGTGGTAAGCCTGGACAGTTTTGAAGACGAAGATGCGGATGTTATTTTCCACTATTTATATAAAGAGATGGAACTGGTGTCCTTTGGCGACCATCTGAAGAGATATATTTATGAAAGGGCAGAGCTGGAAGAACCTTTCTCGGAGATTCCACAGGAAGTGTATAAGGAGATCGTAGTAGATTCCTTTAAGGAAACCTATACGCCCAAATCCATGAATCCTACCTCTACCAAGTTGTCGGCACTGGTGAATAACTGGCTGAATCAGGCATCTGTAAAAAGAGAAACTGTTTTTCTTCTGGGGTTTGGGTTGAAAATGACCACAGAGGATGTGTCGGATTTCCTGACAAGAGTACTGAAAGAACAGGATTTTGATTTTTACAATCCGGACGAGGTGATCTACTGGTATTGTTACAGTACGCAGCAGGGTTATCATAAAGCAGAGGAATTGAAAAAAAAATATGAGATACTCGCTCCTGTGGAAGTGGAAAATACTCAGGTTTTATACGGAAGCAACCTGTGCCTTGATACGGAGGAGAAACTGATCGATTATCTTGCCCGACTGAAATCAAAAAGAGTAGATCCCATATCTGAGAAAAGTCAGGCATTTCAGGAGTTTACAAAGCTTTTATATCATGCGAAGCAGATTATTGCCGGACTGTATCAGCATGATGAAGAGGAAAAAGGTGGGGATAAGGTGTGGACAGCAGAAAGAATTACACCTTCTGATGTGGAAAAAGTAATCTGCAGCGGAATCCCCATCAACAAAATGGGCAATCTGAAGAAAATGTCTGCCTCCATTCTGGCAAAGCATTTCAGCCAGAAGCGTTTCAGCAGGCAGAGGATTACAAATATTTTAAGCCACAAACTCCCGGTGGAGCGCTTTGACCTGATCACACTGGAATTCTTTATCGTATCCCAGGAAATGGAGGATGATGATCCTTTTAACAGATACAAGCATTTTCTGGATGAGATTCAGGATATTCTGCTTCGATGTGGAATGGGAGAGATATACATAGTAAATCCATACGAATGTTTCCTTCTCATGTGCCTTCTCACAGACTGTCCGCTGGCAGTATTTTCGGAGATATGGGAGAAGTCCTATGAAGAGGGGGAAGCTGAAGAGGCATAATGGTATCAACAATTGTACAGCCGGTGCCGGATATGGCACGAAAGGCTGTGGAACTTTTATTAAAGAAAATAAAAGGGGAAGAGATTGAGACATTGACGATTCTTCCTGTTGAATTTGCAGAAGGAGGCACAACCCGTTAAGGGATGTGTCTCCTTCTTTTAACCGAATCAAGTAAGTCCCCTGCGGAGGTTGCGAATATCTGTCTGATTTATGACAATTATCTGGATAGACTGTAGATTCAGAAGAGTGTGTTTATTCATTATAATATCCGTAGATAGCACGTGCATCTGCAGCAATGGTGCTTTGGGCTGCACCGGTATCAGTAAGATCCTGTGACATAAAGCATACTACAAGATCAATTCCTTTGGCTGTATCATAGATGATCGCTGCATCATTTTCTACAGTGTCAAGTTCGCCGGTCTTATTGGCAGTACCGACGCCTTCCGGAAGCTGTGCAGGAATCTTATTTTTGCGCTGTTGCATTTTTAAGTGATAATACATTGCATCTGCATTTGGAAGGGTGGAAGCGGGAAGGGTTCCGTTGACAGTCTGGTATATCTGCTTTAAAAAGGTTCCGCAGTCTTTGACGGATGTATAGTTGTCACCGTTTTCTTTACTTGCGAGAAGCAGGCGGTTCATCTGAGTGCTGGTGAAACCATGTTCCTGGCAGAAGCCATTTACTTTTGCCATGCCTGCAGAGTCATCACCGTTTCCAAGCCAGTTTACCAGAGTGTTGGCAGCATCATTATCACTGACAGTGATCATGGCTGAAATATTACTGTCAATTTCGTCTCCATTGTGAGACTGGGAGAGTGTATCGTAGTTTTCGTATACAGCTCCCATAATATACAGTTTGATCAGGCTTGCTGCCTGCATGGGAGTATCGTTGATCATGCCTTCAGAATCTTTCGGCAGGTTGCAGACATAGACGGACCAGGTTCCGTTATCAGCCGGCAGCAGGGACTGTACCTGTTTCAGGAGATTGTCCATGCTGGAATCAGTGTTGTCGGTAAATGTGTTGTTGGAGGAAGGGGAAAGTGTTCCGTTCTGCTGTTCGGATTCTGAAGAGGGTTCAGCAGATTCTGACTGTGCAGGAGATGTTTCTCCGGTGTCTGCCTTGACAGAACTTTCCTGTTCTCTTAATTCATCTAACTGATCTGCCTGACTGATAAGGGTATTTGCATCAGTGGAAATCTCCTCGACGGTTTTGGAGAGTGTCTGTACTTTTTGCTGTAGTGTGACGAGATGGTTCAGTGATAAAAATGAAACAGCTGCCAGTGCAATCACTGCAACAGTCAGTATGCCGATCACTATATAGAGAAAAATAGGTTTTTCATTTGGCTTTTTATTCATTGCGGTTTTCCTTTCGTAATTATTATTATTGTAATCAGGATTGCGGGAACTGCGAAGCTGCGTAGCAATCCGCAGATATCAAGTCAGGGGCAAAATGCTTTTTGACACTTACATCATCATGATGCAAAGTAGCTGTCAATGCCATTTGCGATTCCCTGTACCATTGTTTTCTGGAATTCTGCGTCATTCATTTTCAGATCGTCATTCTGGCTTGTCATAAATCCCATTTCAAGGATCGTAACAGGAACAGTGCTCCAGTTAATTCCTGTCATCGTGTCAGTGTACTGGATTCCAAGGTTCTGAAAACCTGTTGCAGCACAGTAGGAATCGATGATGCATCGGGATAATCGATCAGACTGTTCAAACAGTTGTGGGATATAAGGGTTATTCTGAGAGGGCGACATGGTCAGTGCCCCTGATGCAGTATGGGAATCATCGCCGTTTGCATGGATGCGGACATAGATCTCTGCGCCCTGTGAAGCAGCATATTGTGCGCGTTCCATGTTGCTGATGGCTGTTTCATTGTCTGTTCGTGTCATGACTACCTGATAGCCTCTCTGTTCCAGTTCATCCTTTAGTTGAAGAGAGACCTCCAGATTGAGCTGGTATTCGGGAACACCGCTGTAGGTTCCCTGAGTTCCGCTGGTACATTTTGCTTTCATTTCAGAAGAACCGGGACCGTTGGGCTCCGGGGCACTCATATCTACGGACTCACTCTGATGTCCTGGATCGATTCCTATTATATGTCCGTCTGTTTCGGCATCGGAGGAGAAAACGCCGGCACTGGAAGCAGAAGAGGCACGGGTGCTGTTCTGGCTGAATACAGAAGGCTTTGATGAAGCTTCTTCCGGGATTTCAGCTTTTTCTTTTGTTTTCTTCTGTGTGGCTGTCTGTTGTTTTTGTTTCATACGATTGATATTTGACTGGACTGTGTCTATGGCGGTAGTGTACTTGTCTACTGCCTGTTTGACTTCGTCGTGTTTTGCAGTGATCTGTTCGGAGATTGTATCGACTTCTTTTTCAGTGGTGAGGATCTGGTGCAGTGTGGTCCTGTTAAAGAAGATCAGGGCTATGATGCACAGGAGTCCTGTCAGAAACAGAAGGATGCTGATCATGCTGGGTTTCTTCATATATTATAGTGTCCTTTCCTGAGTTTATAGAATGTTATAGTGTGTCTGCAAGTTGATTTGCCTGCTTTGGTTGTTATTATAATAAAAGGGAGGGGGAAATGCAATTGTTAGTGAAGGGGACGCGCCGGATAATATTTATTTTGTGTGCGGTTTCGGACGCTAAGAGATATTATAGCAGTTCTAGTAAATAATGCATCTTAATCCAGCCCATCAGAGTGTGAAATCCTGCGTCAGATATCTTTGCCGTGCGTCAGCACGCCTGCAGATATCTTCCTTGTCTTTCGCACTCTGCTGAACTGTCTTAAATGCATTATTTACTAGGACTGCTATAAATCTGCAGAAATCTGCTAAAAGCATGAGCAGCCCTCTCAAACTCGCTACGTTGCAAACTTCGCTCAAACACGTGAGACGGTCTGCTCATAACGCAGATTTCTGCAGATTAAGTATCTCTAAGCATCCTGCAAATGCACACAAAATAAATATTATCCGGCGCTGGGATTCGCGGTGGGGAAGTGGCAGTAAAGTGGTTGGAGGGGGAGCATATTGTCAGATAAGTTTAATATGGTGATGTAGTGTATGAGGAAAGGATTTTTTGGTTATGATAAAAATATGAAAAAATACTGTAAAATTCAGGAGAAATGCCTTGACAGTGTGAGTTTTACGGGATATAATGAGCAAGCGTGCAAAAGGAACGTTTAATTTTTTTGTGCGTAATTACACGAATAGCAACCGCAAGGCCCCATAGAAAAATCTATGGAGAAATAAATCGGGAGGTGAAATGGAATGCCAACATTCAACCAGTTAGTAAGAAAAGGACGCCAGACATCTGTAAAGAAATCTACAGCTCCGGCTCTCCAGAAAACATTCAACTCTTTAAGAAAGAAAGCAGTTGAACAGTCTGCACCACAGAAACGTGGCGTTTGTACAGCAGTTAAGACTGCAACTCCTAAGAAGCCTAACTCAGCTCTTAGAAAAATCGCCAGAGTTCGTCTTTCCAACGGAATCGAAGTAACAAGCTACATCCCAGGAGAAGGTCACAACCTTCAGGAGCATAGCGTTGTTCTTATCCGTGGTGGAAGGGTTAAGGACTTACCTGGTACAAGATACCACATCATCAGAGGTACTCTTGATACTGCAGGTGTTGCTAACAGAAAACAGGCCCGTTCTAAATACGGCGCTAAGAGACCGAAAAAGAAATAATTCTAAAAAGGTTTCATAAGAATTTTAAGAGCTGATCCTATTGTTTGGGACAGCAGGAATTAATCAATCGAAAATTCACGGAAGACTAGAACTATGAATTTGTACGGTATTCCATATACCCTGCCGGTTGCGGGTTAAATATAGGACCTTACCAGTGCGAACATGCAATAGTTATCTGCGTGAGTACCGATGATTTAATCACAATGATTAAGGAGGGAAGTAACGTGCCACGTAAAGGACATACTCAGAAAAGAGACGTTCTGGCAGATCCAATGTACAACAATAAAGTGGTTACCAAACTTATCAATAACATCATGTTAGACGGTAAGAAAGGTGTTGCTCAGAAAATTGTATACGGTGCATTCACCAGAGTAGAGGAAAAAGCTGGTAAACCAGCAATTGAAGTATTTGAAGAGGCTATGAACAACATCATGCCAGTTCTCGAGGTAAAAGCAAGACGTATCGGTGGTGCTACTTATCAGGTTCCGATCGAGGTAAGAGCAGACAGACGTCAGGCACTGGCTCTTCGCTGGTTAACAATGTTCTCTCGTAAAAGAGGCGAGAAAACAATGGAAGAAAGACTTGCAAATGAGCTTTTAGATGCAATGAACAACACAGGTGCATCAGTTAAGAGAAAAGAAGACATGCACAAGATGGCTGAGGCAAATAAAGCATTTGCTCACTATCGCTTCTAATATAGGAGGAAAATCCATTGGCTAAAGAGGGAAGAGAATATCCATTAGAGCGTACCAGAAATATTGGTATTATGGCTCATATCGATGCGGGTAAAACAACTCTTACAGAACGTATCCTGTATTATACAGGTGTCAACTATAAGATTGGTGATACTCATGAAGGTACTGCTACCATGGACTGGATGGAACAGGAGCAGGAGAGAGGTATCACAATCACTTCAGCGGCTACAACATGTCACTGGACTCTGGAAGAGAACTGCAAACCGAAGCCAGGTGCTCTGGAACATCGTATCAACATCATTGATACCCCAGGTCACGTTGACTTCACAGTAGAAGTTGAGCGTTCTCTTCGTGTACTTGACGGTGCTGTCGGCGTTTTCTGTGCTAAGGGTGGTGTTGAACCGCAGTCTGAAAACGTATGGCGTCAGGCCGACACTTACAATGTACCACGTATGGCATTCATCAACAAGATGGATATCCTTGGTGCAAACTTCTACGGTGCAGTAGAGCAGATCAAGACTCGTCTTGGTAAAAACGCAATCTGCTTACAGCTGCCAATCGGAAAAGAAGATGATTTCAAAGGAATCATTGACTTATTCGAAATGAAAGCTTACATCTACAACGATGAAAAAGGTGATGACATCTCCATCGTTGATATTCCTGAAGACATGAAGGAAGATGCTGAGCTTTATCATACAGAGCTCATTGAGAAAATCTGTGAGCTTGATGACGACTTAATGATGGAATATCTTGACGGTGAAGAACCAACTGTTGAGAGACTGAAAGCAACATTAAGAAAAGCGACATGCGAGTGTACAGCTGTTCCGGTTTGCTGTGGTTCTGCTTACAGAAACAAAGGTGTTCAGAAGCTTCTTGATGCTATCCTTGAGTATATGCCGGCTCCTACAGACATTCCTCCAATCCAGGGAACTGATCTGGACGGTAACGAAGTAGTGAGACATTCTTCTGATGAAGAACCATTCTCAGCTCTGGCATTTAAGATCATGACAGACCCATTCGTTGGTAAACTTGCATATTTCCGTGTATACTCCGGTACAATGAATTCCGGTTCTTATGTACTTAACGCTACTAAGGACAAGAAAGAACGTGTTGGACGTATCCTTCAGATGCATGCTAACAAACGTATGGAACTTGATAAAGTATATTCCGGTGATATCGCTGCAGCGATCGGATTTAAATTCACAACAACTGGTGATACAATCTGTGACGAGCAGCATCCGGTAATCCTGGAGTCCATGGAATTCCCAGAACCAGTTATCGAGCTGGCTATCGAGCCTAAGACTAAAGCTGGACAGGGTAAACTTGGTGAAGCTCTTGCAAAACTTGCAGAAGAAGACCCGACATTCCGTGCACATACAGATCAGGAAACAGGACAGACCATTATCGCTGGTATGGGTGAGCTTCATCTGGATATCATCGTTGACCGTCTCCTTCGTGAATTCAAGGTAGAGGCTAACGTAGGTGCTCCTCAGGTTGCTTACAAAGAAACAATCACCAAACCTGTTGATGTAGACAGCAAGTATGCAAAACAGTCCGGTGGTCGTGGACAGTATGGTCACTGTAAAGTTAAATTCGAGCCTATGGATGCCAACGGAGAAGAACTGTACAAGTTCGAATCCACAGTTGTTGGTGGTGCTATTCCGAAGGAATACATCCCTGCAGTTGGCGAAGGTATCGAAGAGGCTATGAAAGCCGGTATCCTTGGCGGATTCCCGGTAGTTGGCGTATATGCTAACGTATATGATGGTTCTTACCATGAAGTCGACTCTTCTGAAATGGCATTTAAGATCGCTGGTTCTATCGCATTCAAGGAAGCAATGCGTCAGGCTCAGCCGGTTTTGATGGAACCGATTATGAAGGTTTCTGTTATCGTGCCGGATGAATACGTTGGTACAGTTATCGGTGACCTGAGTTCTCGTCGTGGCCAGATTCAGGGTCAGGAAACCAGAACCGGTACCGTACAGGTAGACGCTTTGGTGCCGCTGTCTGAAATGTTCGGTTACACCAACGACCTGCGTTCGAACACTCAGGGTCGTGGTCAGTACACCATGGAACCGCATAGCTACCAGGAAGTACCGAAGAATATTGCTGAAAAGATTATGGCTGCCAGAAAGAAGTAATGCACATTTTCTGAAAATCAGAAGAAATTTCTGTGTTTTTTTGAAAAAAGACTTGCATTTTTCTTGGAAATCTGGTACAATAGTCTTATCACATATCACGGCATAAGCAAGAATAATTTTTAGGAGGATTTTTCCAATGGCAAAGGCTAAATTTGAAAGAACCAAACCGCATGTTAACAT
>ENA-OPTB01001976-OPTB01001976.1-human-gut-metagenome-genome-assembly--contig:-NODE-1976-length-14157-cov-8.265352_pt1 | contig 14157 bp, 8 predicted proteins | sample MGYA00241810_ERZ501911 | MGnify/ENA primary metagenome ERZ501911 (study PRJEB25962, sample SAMEA2042304) | human gut metagenome | biome: human gut; feature: human-associated habitat; material: faeces... | reverse complement strand
CATTAAAATTAAAATCGTTCAAAAAATTATTTTCCAAGTAACAAGAATCAATTGAACGTATTGTACTTAAGTATGTAATCATTAAGAAGTTTTGAAAGTCGCTGTCTGTAATATTAAATTTGTTTGTAATTAAAACATTGGATACAATTAGGCTTACAGTATGTAAACAATCCATATCAATATATGGCTTATGATGGTGAATAACTACTTCATCGTGAAAAGTAATTAAGTTTTCATTAATAATACAGTTTCTTTTATCGTGTTCATAGCCAAGGATTATTGAGCCATGGTATGGTTTGCTTTTAATGGTAAGATTGTATTTTGCTAGAACTTGTTTAACAAAAATCATTTCTTTTAATAACGTTGTATTTGAGATAAAAAGACTAGAAGCAATTTTTTCTGACTTTATAGGTTCTTTTGAAAATAACAGCAACCTTAAAATATATTTTAATCGAATAGAATTTGAATCTGTATTTTCAGTATTTTGTACGATTTTTGATTGAGAAACCACTCTATATCCATCTTTTTTATTATAGGTATATTCAATATGCTCTTCTTCACAATAATTAACAATTGCCTTTATATCATTTTGGGCTGTTCTTAGCGAAATATTAAATGTATCAGATATATGATTTGATGTAAAACAATCATTTGTTTCCAACATTTTTTTTAATATGTTTTTTTGCCTTTCATTCATGAAATAACCTCTTAGATTATGATAATTTAACTGATTTAGAACTTCAATAATGAATATTGCGTTTGACGCAATATAAGTAATAGGATTTTTTTTGCGTATAGCGCAAAATATTAGTGATTTAGTCAAAATAAGATTCTGTATTATATCGGTGAAGAGAGGAGATAAAATGGAAAACGAGCTTGAAGTGCAGCAGGCGCAGCAGCTTTCCGCGCAGCGGTCGCTGCATGACCTGACGGACCAGCTGACCCTTGCAGACCATCTGGTGTATAAAAAATATCTGACGGAACTGCAGAACTATGGCATGGTGGAGCTTTCTCAGAAGATGCTGGAGGTGCAGGATCCCGCTCAGTGTATCCGAATGTTCCAGCTGAAGAAACTGACCCTGAAAAAGGGCGAAGATATGTTCCAGAAGCTTTCCACGGTGTATTATTCCAGCATGGCACAAGGCTGTAGTCTGGCGGTGATGATCGATGTGCCAGAAGGAAATGCCGGTGCCAATATCTATCTGGGCGTTCGCGAGGATCCCCTGAAACAGAGCATGAAGAGCCGCAAGCTGGAAATTTCCAGCAAGGCGTTGCAGAAAGTGCTGCTCTCCAACTTCCCCGGTTCCGATATAAAAGGCATTTCTCCGGAGGCGGGAAAAAAACTGTTGGAAGAAGCCTTTGGCGAGGCGCAGGAGGCGGTGGCCTCAGTGTCCTGTGTGGCAGCTCTGCGCGATAAGTCCAAAACGGAAGATAAAGCCTTTGTGCAGGGCATTGAGCGCTTTATGGATGCGATGGAAGGAGAAAAGTATACTGCGCTGTTTTTGGCAGAACCTGTTTCCAATGAAACGCAGGCGGCTATCCGCAGCGGGTATGAAAATCTGTACAGCACTCTTTCGCCCTTCCGCAAGAGTACATGGTCTTATACCGAGAACCAGAGTACTGCTGTGATGGAGAGCCTGTGCAGTGGAACTTCCCATACCATCAGCGATACTGTCAGCACGACCACAACGGACGGTACGAACCAGTCCTCTTCGGTGACGGACGGCACACAGAAAACGAAAGGGGTCAGCGGCGGTATCAACGGCGGTGTCGGCAGCAGCTTCGGCACCTCGGTCACAAAAATCTCGCCGGTGGCTGGCGGCATTGCAGGCATTCTGGGTCTGGGCGGCTTGGCAGCTTCGGCCCTGATTCCGGGCGCGGGGGCCGTCATCGGCCCGCTGCTTGGCACGGCGGGCAGAGCCGTAGGCGGCATGGCGTCAGCCAGAACGGCTTTCAACAGCATCGCCCGGAACATCGGCGGCTCACTGGGCGTAAACGCCTCGCGGGGTACCAGCCACTCTACCACCGAGCAGACCGGCACTTCGCACAGCACCTCCGATGGAACGTCGCATGGAACATCGGACACCACCAGCCAGCAGGAGAGCCACGGCACAACGGACACCCGCGGCACGGGCCGTACTCAGCAGGTGGAACTGTGCAATAAATCGGTGGAGGAACTGCTGGAACGCATTGAAAACCAGCTCAAGCGTGTAAAGGAAAGTGAAGATTATGGCTGCTATAACTGTGCAGCGTATTTCCTTTCGTCTACTCAATCCACAGCACTTTTGGCGGCCAACACTTACCGCGCATTGATGGTAGGCGAGGGCTCCTCGGTGGAGAGCGGTGCCGTCAATGTGTGGAAGAACAATGAGGCAGAAGTGGCACAGCTGCGGGAATATCTCAAGCGGTTCATGCAACCGGTCTTTGCTCGCCCACTATGGGAGAATGCGCCGGATAGTCTGCTTTATACACCTGCAACGCTGGTCAGCGGGCGGGAACTGCCGATGCACCTTGGCTTGCCCACCCGCTCAGTGCACGGCTTGCCGATTATTGAGCACGCGGAGTTTGGCCGCAATGTGCCGGATGAGGCGATGCCGGATGAGGACAAGATGAATCTGGGCAAGATTTACCACATGGGTAAAGAGGAAGCGGCAGAACTGCTCTTGAACCGGCAGGCGATGGCTTCCCACACGTTCATCACTGGCTCGACCGGCACAGGCAAATCCAATGCGGTCTACCATCTGCTGGATGAGATCACAAAGAACGGACAAACGACGTTTCTTGTGGTGGAACCGGCCAAGGGCGAATACAAGAACGTGTTCGGCAATTGTACAGATGTGCAGGTGTTTGGTACAAACCCCAGAGAAACGCCGCTGCTGCGCATGAACCCCTTTGCGTTCCCTGAGAATATCCATATTCTGGAACATATTGACCGTCTGGTGGAGATATTCAACGCCTGCTGGCCGATGTATGCAGCCATGCCAGCGGTGCTGAAGGATGCTATTGAGCGCAGCTATCAGAAAGTAGGCTGGGATCTGCGCAATTCTGAGAGCGAGAAGGGAGTTTTCCCAACCTTCTTTGACCTGCTGGATATTCTGCCGGGCGTCATTGAAGAGTCGCATTATTCCAAGGATACCCAAAGCGATTATGTGGGCGCATTGTGCACCCGCGTAAAGTCGCTGACAAACGGTATTTATGGCAGTGTGCTTTGCGCAGAAGATGCGCTGACGGACGAAGCGCTGTTTGACCGCAATGTTGTTGTGGATTTGAGCCGAGTGGGCTCTATGGAAACTAAATCGCTGCTGATGGGCATCTTGGTGATGAAGTTACAGGAATACCGGATGTGCAGCAGCGGGATGAACAGCAGGCTTCGCCATGTCACAGTGCTGGAAGAAGCGCACAACCTGCTGCGCAAGACCTCGGCAGAGCAATCACAGGAAGGTGCAAACCTGCAGGGCAAGTCGGTGGAAATGCTGGCAAATGCTATTGCGGAAATGCGTACTTATGGTGAGGGGTTTATCATTGCAGACCAGGCACCCGGACTGCTGGATATGTCGGTCATCCGCAACACGAACACCAAAATTATTCTGCGCCTGCCGGACGAAGAGGATCGCAAGCTGGTAGGTAAGTCTGCCGCCCTGAAGGAGGCACAGATCGATGAATTGTCCAAGCTGCCGCTGGGTGTGGCTGCCGTTTACCAAAACGAGTGGCCGGAGGCGGTGCTCTGCAAGATTGAGGCGTATCCCATGCCGGAAAATGCTGTTTACCACAAGCCTTCAAAAATGCCGCATGAAATCAACGCAGAGTTTGTATTCGGACAACTGGCAGTGGGCAAAGAGCTGGAACCGCTGAGCAGTTCGGAGATGGAGCAGCTGAAGCTCTGGCTGAAACGCCATGAGACTGTGCTGAAGCCGGAGGACGACCGCTACCTGGAACGGGTCTTTGCAGGCGGAGAACTGGATGTGGCTAAGACTCGGAAAGCTGTGTTCGATTTCTTTGGTGGGATTAGCACGGTCGTTGATTACTGTGCCGCAGCCGAAAAATCGCTCACACCCCGTAAAGAATTTCTGGAACAGCTGCAGGGACAGTACGGCCTGAAAGCTGCTGCTGCAGACTGGGTGCTAAATAGCGTGATAAGCATGGGCATGAGCCTGAACCCGGATGCAAAGGCTGTAGATAATCTAAGGACGAATTTTGAACAGCAGGGAGGTCGTGTGCTGTGAGGCGAGAAATCTCAGAAGCGAAACCGATGGAAGCAAAAACGCACATTGGGTTGGATGATGTCGTCAAACGGTCATTTGAGCGTCTACAGAAAGGCGTGATAGAAAAGGCAGAAGAAAAACTGGATGCTGCTACGGAAAAGTCATTTGCAGAGCTAGAAAAAGAGCTGGAATACAAAAATAACGATGATGGAATGCCGTACCGTATGGAGCAGGATCTTTTGACGGATGCAGAGTATAAAAGAAACGGATATGAGTACACTACCGATCACCTTGGAAGGCTGTTTACAGCCGAAGGAAACCTGCATCTGAAAGAGCATGATGGTCGTCTGCAAATTAAAGACAGCATCCATGACATTGGAAAAGGATATGAAAAAAGTACCGATGATCGAGGTCATGCAATTGCAGATCGCTTTGATGGGGCAAACGATTTGGAAAATCTCATTCCGCAGGATTCTGGACTAAATCGGAACGAATTCAAAAATTTTGAGAATAAACTGGCACAGGAAGTGGAAGCTGGGAAAAAAGTCAATCTGAAATTGGAAATGCATTATCCGGGAGACTCCTTCCGCCCGGATGCCATTACTGCTGTGACAACGATTGACGGAAAGCAGGAAGTTAAAGTATTTCTGAACGATTAGTATTTATAAGTCCACTGCACTTTCAGATTATTACAATCCCGGTCGATTGCACATACAATACAAGTATCACTTCACAAAACGGAGGGTACTTGTACTATGGTGGACTACGCTGACATTGGAAAACGCATCCGTACCTGCCGCCTTGCAAAGGGCATGACGCAGGAGCAGCTGGCCAATGAGGTCGGCGTTGTGGTCACGCACATCAGCCATATCGAGACAGGAAACTCCGTGCCCAGCCTGAAAACGCTGATCGATATCATCAACGCGCTGGACTGTTCAGCGGACGAGCTGCTCTGCATCGAGATCAAAAAAGCAAAGCCGGTGTTCGACAGCTGGATGACGGAACAGCTTGCAGATTGCTCTGCCGATGAAGCAAAGATCATCAAAGAAACGGTGGTCAGCCTGAAAAAATCGCTCCGAAAAGTGTACGGAAAGTCCTCTAAATACAGATATGACTAAAATTTCAAAAACTAAATGTCAGTTGATAGGTATTGAGTGTCTGAAAGAACACCAATAAACAGAATGAACCGCCTCGGTTTCCATAGTAGGAAGCCGGGGCGGTTTTTTATACAAAAAAGAAATCGTTTTTTTGTAGCTTTGATGAATTGGCGCAGAGCCGTTGACAGCAGAAGGGCAGAAGCGTATCTTTGGAACAGAAGGCGGAACAGGGCCATAAATAGCAGTTTTCTTTACCTTGCAAGGACACTTTCGTTTTGATGAGGCACGACCCGGTGTGCCGCTTTTTTCATTTGCGGAGATAAAATGCAAAAAGTACGGATTATAGTACACATTATCTGCTATGCTCGGTACACGGAAAGCACACACCGGAAAAGGAGCAAAAATGCGCTGGACGTTGAATAAAACAAGGCTTTTGGCTGGTAAAACGGACCCGGAGAATACCAGCCTGTGGCTGCCGCTCTGGATGCACCTGTGGGATACGGCGGGCATCATGGAGCGGCTGGTCCGGCAGTGGCTCTCGGAAAGTGCAAAACAGGCCATGGGCTTTGAGTGCGAGGAAGCGTTGCTCGCGCATGCCCGGTTTCTGGGCGGGATCCATGATATAGGCAAGGCTACGGTAGCCTTTCAGGCAAATATCCTGCGCACTCTGCCGGAGGCGCGGCAGCGGCTGGAAATGTTGACGCCGCTGGACTGTCCTGAACAGAACCGCCGGGAGTCGCCGCATGCCCGGGCGGGCGAGGCAATTCTGCTGTGGAATGATTGTCCCGGCGGGCTAGCCTCCATTGTGGGAGCGCATCACGGCAGGCCACAGAGCTGCGCGGCGGTCGATGACCAGTTGGAGTGCTGGGAGAGCAACTACTACCCCAAGGGACAAAAAAAGGTCTGGGAAAGCTTTTGGACAGAACTGCTCATGACTGTTTTGCAGGACTGCGGCTTTGATGATACGGCGGAACTGTACGACCTGGACCCGCAGGAGGAAGTGCTTCTGACCGGACTTCTGATCATGGCAGACTGGATCGCCAGCAATACGGAATACTTCCCCCTGATCCCGGTAGAGGAGCTGGGCAGCATGGAGGATTACCCGGCGCGGGTGGACAGGGCTTGGGAAAAGCTGGCCCTGCCCTTTCCGTGGGAGGCACAGCCGGGCATCGCAGACCCGCAGGAGTTTGCGGTGCGGTTCGGCTTTGCGCCCAATGCGGTGCAGAGGGCTGTTCTGGAGGCTGTGGATACCGCAGCGGAACCGGGCATTCTGATTTTGGAAGCACAGATGGGCGTGGGCAAAACCGAGGCGGCGCTGGCCGCTGCGGAGATCATGGCCAGCCGGTTCGGGCTGGGCGGTGTCTTTTTCGGGCTGCCCACACAGGCCACGGCAAACGGCATCTTTCCCCGGCTGCTTGGCTGGGCAGACACGCAGACTGAGGAGACGCTGCCGCAGGCTATAAAGTTGGCGCACGGCATGGCGGAACTGAACGAGAACTATTTGCGGTTACAGGGGCGCGGGGTGCAGCTGGAGGAAGATGCGCAGGAAGAGCATCGGGTACAGGTACACCAGTGGTTTCGAGGAAACAAACAGGTACTGCTGGCAAACTTCGTGATTGGCACAGTGGATCAGCTGCTGCTGGCGGCACTTGCCCAGAAGCACGTTATGCTGCGGCATCTGGGGCTTGCGGGCAAGGTGGTCATTATTGATGAGTGCCACGCCTACGATACCTACATGAACTGCTATCTGGACCGGACACTGGAATGGCTGGGCTGGTACAAGGTGCCGGTCATTCTGCTTTCGGCCACCCTGCCTGCCCGGCGGCGCACAGAGCTGGTCGAGGCCTACCGGCAGAAAAAGGCCGCCCCGGACGCTCCGTGGAAAACCAGCTGCGGCTATCCGCTGCTGACATGGACGGATGGCGCAGAGGTAAAGCAGACGGCCATCCCACCGGACGCACCCGGTCAAACGGTGCAGTTGACCACGCTCACAGAGCCGGAGCTGCCCGCGCTGCTGCGCCGGAAACTGGTCGAGGGCGGCTGCGCGGGGGTAATCGTAAACACGGTCAAAAAAGCGCAGAAGATCGCACAGCTGCTGCGGGAAAGCCTGCCGGACAAAGAGGTGCAGCTGTTCCATGCGCAGTTCCTGATGCCGGACCGCGCAGCGCGGGAAAACCAGCTGATGGCACGCGTCGGCAAGGGCTCTGCACCGGAGTGCCGGAATGACCTGATCGTGGTGGGCACGCAGGTGATGGAGCAGTCGCTGGACATTGATCTGGACGTTCTTGTCACAGAGCTTTGCCCCATGGATCTGCTGCTGCAGCGCATTGGACGGCTGCACCGCCACCACCGCAGCCGCCCCGCTCCGTTGCAGCAGGCCTGCTGCGCGGTGCTGGACACCGGGGAAGATGCCTTTGACGCGGGCAGCGAGGCGGTATATGGACGGTGGCTGCTCTGGCGCACCCGGAACTTTCTGCCCCGGAGCATCAGGCTGCCGGAGGAGATCTCTCCGCTGGTGCAGCGGGTCTACGGCTGGGAGCGGGAAGCTCCCGGCGGGGCGCAGGGCGAGGAAATGCGCTGCATATATGAGCAGACGCAGGAGAAAAAGAAAGCACGCGCCGAAGCATACCTTGTGCCGCAGCCGGAAACGCACCGGCTGGCGCAGCTGAACACGCTGGACGACTGGATGCAGAACGAGGGCGCCCGCTCCGACCCGGCAGCCCGGGCGGCAGTGCGGGACGGCGACCCATCGGTAGAGGTGCTGGTGATGCAGTGCCGGGCAGACGGCAGCATCCACTTTCTGCCGTGGCAGGAGGGCGGCAGTGCCGTAGCTGCCGACAGCCCGCCCCCACCGGAAACGGCACTGAAGATCGCCCGGCAGAAGCTGCGGCTCCCGGCGGTGTTCGGCAAGGCGTGGAAGGTGGACGGGGTCATCCGGGAGTTGGAAGCGGACAACCGCAGCCGCCTTGCGGCGTGGCAGCTGTCGCCGCTGCTACACGGAGAACTGGTTCTGCTGCTGGATGAAAATCTGACTGCCCGGCTTGCGGGCATGGAACTTTGTTATGACCGTGAAAACGGCCTGTATTACCAAAAGGAGGAGACGGATGAAGGAAATTGAATTCAACTTGCTGACCGAACCGTGGATACGGGTGCGGCTGCGGGACAACACGGTACGGGAGGTGTCCCTGACCGAGGCACTGGTGTCGGCGCAGGATTATGTGGACCTTGCGGGCGAGATGCCCACCCAGAACGCCGCCGTGCTGCGGCTGCTGCTGGCGGTGCTGTTCACCGTGTTTTCCCGGGTGGATGCAAAGGGAGAGCCCCGCCCGCTGATGCAGAGCGATGATGCACTGGAGCGCTGGAGCGCGCTGTGGCAGCTGGGGCATTTCCCGGCAGAGCCTGTCCGGGACTATCTGGAGCAGTGGAAGGACCGCTTCTGGCTGTTCCACCCGACACATCCCTTCTGGCAGGTGCCGCAGGCAAAGATCGGCACGGAATACGGTGCGGCCAAACTCAACGGTGAAATGTCGGAAAGCAGCAATAAACTCCGGCTCTTTCCGCTGTATGCGGGGCAGAGCAAGGAGCAGCTGAGCTATCCGCAGGCGGCGCGGTGGCTGCTGTGCGTGAACGGCTATGATGACACCTCCGCAAAGCCAAAAGGAAAGGGACTTCCGTCCGTAGGAGCCGGGTGGCTGGGCAAGATCGGTTTTATTCAGGCACAGGGCGATAATCTGTACGAGACCCTGATGCTGAACCTGACGCTGCTGCGCGACGGCCGGGAATGCTGGGGCGAAAGCAAGCCCTGTTGGGAACTGGAAGCACCAAAGAGCGCGGAACGGACAGAAATTTGCTGCCCGGATAACCCGGCACAGCTGCTCACCCTGCAATCCAGAAGGCTGTTGCTGCACAGGACAGGGGAGAATGTGGATGGGTTCTGTCTGCTGGGAGGAGATTTCTTCCCTTTGGACTTCTTACAGCCGGTGTTCAGCTTCCAGCGGTAGGAGTAATCGGCAATGGGGTGATCACTTCAACGAACTGGTCAATCAATTCGGGAGCAAGACGGGTTCCGTGTACATCGAACTTCTGAAAAAGAGTATATCTCAACAGCCCTGTATTTGATTTCGATACCAAATACAGGGCTGTTTCTTTGATTTTAATACTATATTTTGTACTTTCTTCGAATATCTTGACACCGTACCTTGTGGCTTGTCGCTTATTTGTCGCTTAAATCTGCAATAAGACACTGAAAAATAGCAGAAGAAATTAGAAGATTGCCTGTTGAAAAACGGCGGGTGTATGCTATACTATTATTTGTATTATTGTACCTGAAAGGTAAGGTCAGGCTATGGACAAGTACATTTTGGAACGGGATGGACAGTTAGACTTTTATAAGGTCTTTTTGCCCCGTGTCAATCCCGCTTTAGATATTGATGAAATACTTGCAGACAATAACGATGGGGTTATCAACGGAAACTTGCTTGAATTCAAGTTGCACGTTACCGATTTGAACGCCGTTCTTTTCCAATGTATTAAATACCTGTCTGCCTTGCGCGTCAAAGGCAAGCCCGTTCCGGCGAATATTTTGATTATCGATGTAAACGCCGCCACGCTTTGGCTGTACCGCTCCGCGCCGTATTTGTCGGATATTGAAAAGCTGTATTTCGGCGGCGCATCAAAGGACAATAGTGGATTTATCGGTTGCAACGCTGAAACAGTGTTGCACTTTGATAAACCGCTTGACGTGGAAAGCATTGTTACCCTGCTCAAAGAATGCAACTATACAAAGATACACATTGATGAAAATTGCATTGTTGGGTGGGCTATGTCCTTTTACAAAGCAGTACCAATGGCGCGGAAAGAAGATTTCCTTGGTGATGATACAGGCAAGCACAAAACAATCGGGGAAATTAGAAAACCCGTTCATTTTGAACGGTACATTTACCCTTATACCGGGCAAACAAATGTCAAATTTAATTATTTGATGGATAAGCTAAATGACACGCTTCAGAAAAAGAACTTGGGGGCATTTTACACGCACAAGCTGTATGCCGAAAAGTCCCTTGAATTGGTGCGGGCTGCAATCGCCCGTGTTCCCACCGGAAATGACTATATCATTCTTGACAGGTGCGCCGGAACAGGAAACCTTGAAGCAGGTTTGACAGACGAGGAACTTTCACATTGTGTTGTTTCAACAGTAGAATATTATGAGTACAAGGTACTTCAAGAATTGTTAGGGGCAAAGGTTCGGCACATTATCCCGCCTATTGAAATGACAGACACATTTAACGCCGGGCTAGTTTCGGGCGCAGACGCTTTAAGCAAAGAATATATAGAAAATCCGGTCATAAAGCAATACATTGCCAACCCACAATGCACGATTATATTGTTTGAAAATCCACCGTATGCAGAAACAACTTCTGCCGAACACCAACGACAGCGACAAAGCAAAAAATCATCTACTTGGAAACAAAGCTATGTAGTAACTGAAATGAAAAAAGAAGTCAAAGGAACAGCGTCCAACGATTTAGGAAACGTTTTCATTTGGTCTGGTTTTAAATATTATTTGCGGCAACCAACAGATAGCTATATAGTGTATTCTCCTGTCAAGTATTGGAAAGCGCAACATTTAATTGACAGGAAATTTGTCAAAGGATTTGCATACAATCGCCGCCATTTTCACACTAATATTGACGCTTGCATTATGTGCGCATATTGGCAAAATATAGCTGACAGCAGAAAGGAAATTGAAATAGCGGCTTATGATATAGACGATAACACAGGCACGTTGGTTTCGTGTGGACTGCTCCCTGTAAAACAGGTCTTTACAACATACAGCAAAATATATTATGACAAACGCCCTATACCAGATGAGCAGCGGACGGGTATTCTTGCAGGGTTAAATGGTCTTGAAAAGGTAGGCGGCAAACAACGAAACAAGCCCGCAACCGCACCCGATATAATGGGATATATGGTCGCACACAGTTCGGGATTTGATAACCCAGACTTGGATTCTAGCCTTTTGATAGCGGCTCGCTATGATGGAAACGGCTTTTCCTGCGTAAAGATAACTATCTTGAAAAACTTCCTATGTTTTGCGCTTCACGCTATATTACATATAACAGAGCATGGACGGAACGTGCCCGCATTATGAAGTCGGCGGACGGCGCGGACAGATACAATGCGGACGTTGCAAGTGGTAAACTTGCGCAATTCCTCTTGAAATGCCTGCTTTTCACCTGTACAGAAATGCAGAACCATATGCGCACATTCACGGGGAGCGATGGGCGGTTTTATCGCGATGAACTTTGCCTTGACGGTACGAACGGAAAAACAATCGCCCTGCGCGATATAAAGGGGCTTATCCCCGGTGATAGGGAAAAGGCTATTTTGAATCAATGGGAAACGGTTCTGCAATGGGCAAAGAAAGCAGAAAACTATAGCCCTTCTTTGACATATGGTGTATATCAGATTTACGCTGAACTGGATACATCGCACGTTGACGAAACGACGGGCAATACAATTTGGGATAACGTGGAATTGCATACTGCTCTTGCGGGCTTGAAAACGCTTGTCAAAGACTATTACAATTCTGAAATCGTCCCAGTGCTTTTTGAATATGAGTTTATAAAATAACAAAAACGGCGGCAGGCTTTTGGAGTTTGCCGCCATTTCATTTGTTTTTTCGCTTGCAATACAGCTTCAAGTCTGCCTTGTAGCCCTCGAACGGGTCGATGTGGACAATATCGTACTGCACGCCCCGGAACAGTATCATGTGGCTTGTGGTAAGGTTAGCCCGGTAGCCGATTTGAAACAGCGCAAACAAAAAGCAGGCAGTGTCGTGGAAAGGAGGAGGAAAGCGACACTGCCTGCTGTATAGGAACCCCTGAACATTGCGGCTTGGTCAGGAGGGATTTGGTAGTCTGTCCGCCGTTCTGGCTATTGCCTCGCATAGAAACGGGAGACAGTTTTTTATGGGCCTGCTGTGCGCCGCTGCTGCGGCCGCACCTGCAGGGAAATGTGCCTGCATGGGCTTTTGCGGGGAGAACCTTTCGGAGGTTATGGGGGATGTCCGTTCCGTTCTCCCTGAGTGCACCCTTATTATGCCAGACAATCGTGGCAATTCTTTGTGGTAAATTTGAACAGTTTGCAAATATTGCAGTTTGCGTTTATAATGTCCGAGCAACATCCGCAAACTGCATATCGCAAATATGCCGTTTTGACAGGCACTGTTTTTGTAAATTGCGATAAACGCCCTGCCCATGAAAAAAAGACTGCTGAAAAGTCCGCGCTTCTCAGCAGTCCGAATCTGTAATTTTTTCGTGTTACACCCCAAAGAACTCCTTGGCGATGTCGGCGCTGCGCTTAGCGTCCTTGGCGTACCAGTCCGCGCCGATCTTCTCGGCGTATTCCGGGGTCAGCACGGCACCACCCACCATGATCTTGCAGTCCAGCTGCGCGGCGTGCAGGGCGGCGATGGTCTCCTCCATGCTTTTCAGGGTGGTGGTCATCAGGGCGGAAAGGCCTACCAGATGCACGTCCTTTTCCCGCACGGTGTCCACCACCGTCTCCACCGGCACGTCCCGGCCAAGGTCCAGCACCTCAAAGCCGTAGTTTTCCAGAATGACCCGGACGATGTTCTTGCCAATGTCGTGCACGTCGCCCTTGACGGTGGCAAGGACGATACGTCCCTTGCTGGCGCTGCCCTCGCCCTTTTGGGCAATGGCGGTCTTGATCTCCTCAAAGGCGCTCTGGGCGGCGCTGGCAGCCTGCAGCAGCTGCGGCAGGAACAGGGTGCCTTTTTCGTACTTGGCACCCACGATGTCCAAAGCGGGGATCAAGGCTTCGTCCACCACCTCCAGCGGCTGCTTTTCTGCCAGCAGGGCGCGGGTATGGGCGGCGGCGTCACCCTTCAAGCCCTTTTCCACCGCTTTCATCAGGGCGGCGTAGGGACCGGTGAGTTCTGCTTCGGCAGCACTGGCGGCAGGCGCGGCTTTTGCAGCCTGTGCCAGTGCGGTGCTGGCGGGCACACGGTCGGCAAAGCGCTCGATGTACTTTGTGCTCTGCTTGTCCCGGTTGGTCAGCACGTTGTAGGCGTACACCGCCGCCATCATCTCTTCGCTGGAGGGGTTCATGATGGCAAGGTCCAGCCCGGCGTACATGGCCATGGTCAAAAAGGTGGTGTTCAGGTAGGCGCGGCAGGGCAGACCGAAGCTGATATTGGATACGCCCAGCACGGTGCGCACTCCCAGCTCCTTTTTGCAGGCTTCCAGTGCCTGCACTGTGGCCAGCACATCCTCCTGCTGGGCGCTGGCGGTCAGGGTAAGGCAGTCAATGTAGATATCCTCCCGGGGAATGCCCGCTGCCAGCGCTGCCTCGGTGATGCGGCGGGCAATGGCTACGCGGTCTGCGGCTTTGGGCTGGATGCCTTTTTCGTCGATGGCCAGCCCCACGATGGCGGCACCGTACTTCTTGCACAGCGGCAGGATGGCGGCAAGCTTTTCCGGCTCACCGTTGGTGGAGTTGACGATGGGCTTGCCGTTGTACACCCGCAGACCCCGCGCCAGCGCCTCCACGTTGGAGGAATCCAGCTGCAAAGGCAAACTGGTCACGCTTTGCAGCGCCTTGACCACCTGCTCCATCAGCACCGGCTCGTCCACGCCGGGCGCGCCCACGTTCACGTCCAGAATCTGCGCCCCGGCTTCTGCCTGACTGACGGCCTGTTCCAGCACATAGTTCATGTCGCCTTCCCGCAGTGCCTGCTGGAAGCGCTTTTTGCCGGTGGGGTTGATGCGCTCGCCCACCACCGTGATGCCGTCTACTGTGACTGTGTCCACCGGGGTGCACAGCACCGAGGGCAT
>ENA-OPTB01001973-OPTB01001973.1-human-gut-metagenome-genome-assembly--contig:-NODE-1973-length-14166-cov-3.280420_pt1 | contig 14166 bp, 8 predicted proteins | sample MGYA00241810_ERZ501911 | MGnify/ENA primary metagenome ERZ501911 (study PRJEB25962, sample SAMEA2042304) | human gut metagenome | biome: human gut; feature: human-associated habitat; material: faeces... | reverse complement strand
ACCGTAGTAATCGAACAAACCGTATTTGCGGCCTGTGATCTTGGAAATTTCGTTCATGTATTCTTCTACGATAGCAGGAACTGCTTCATAGTAGTTATTGCATGATTCACGATGTTGGAAGAAGTGGTCGGGGTTTTCAGCCATACCACGGGCAACCGGCTTCATCGGATTCAGTGCACGGGCACGGAATTCAGCCAAAGCTTCCTGGTCGATCAGCGGAGCGAGGTCGTCGTTTTCCAACATTTCGATCTTCTGGATTTCGTGAGAAGTACGGAAACCATCGAAGAAGTTCATGAACGGAACGCGTGATTTGATAGTAGCCAGATGAGCAACACCTGCCAAATCCATAACTTCCTGTACAGAACCTTCTGCCAACATAGCGAAGCCGGTTTGACGAGCTGACATTACGTCCTGATGGTCACCGAAGATACACAATGCGTGAGAAGCCAGTGTACGAGCAGAAACGTGGAATACACAAGGCAAGAATTCACCAGCAATCTTGTACATGTTAGGGATCATCAAAAGAAGACCCTGAGAAGCAGTGTAAGTAGTAGTCAATGCACCAGCCTGAAGAGAACCGTGAACTGCACCGGCAGCACCACCTTCAGATTGCATTTCCTGTACCAATACTGTTTCGCCGAAGATGTTCTTGCGTCCTGCGGCAGCCCATTCGTCTACGTACTCAGCCATAGTCGAAGAAGGAGTGATGGGGTAGATAGCTGCTACTTCAGAGAACATATACGAGATATGTGCTGCAGCTTGGTTACCATCACATGTGATGAATTTCTTCTGTTTAGTCATAACTAAATTAAATATTTAAGTAAATAAATCTTTTTAGTATAAGAATCCGAACATCCAAAGAGGTATTTGGTTGCCGCGGCCTATCTCAGCCTTTTGCAACGCATACGTCACGTCCGGGTTATTCTTTATTTTTGTACCTTCCGCACAAATTTTGAACGGCATCACTTCGTCTACCATGAAAGAGACGTTTTTATCTCCTTTATGTACCTTATGGTCTTTCCATAAAGTGTTAACGAAGAACGTGTCGAGTACATCCTGTTCTTCCACTTTCACCGGATAAATGGAGTACATCAGGTTAGAGTTGTGCATCATAATCTTTGACGGTTTCTTTGGGAATTCTTCTCCTTTCGGGTAAACCAGATTAATCAGACGCGCGTCTGCCAGATACTTGATATAGTTCATTACCGTAGCGCGGGATGTCTGTACGTCACTTGCCAGTTGGCTCACGTTCGGAGCTTTCGGTCCGTCCACAGCCAACAAATATAGTAATTTTTTTATCTTTGAAAGATATTTCAGCTCAATTTGTTTGATCAGCAAGATATCCACTTCTACCATCATGTTCATTGTTTTCAGCAGATTCTCCGAGAAATTACGTTTTTCAAGGAAGAAAGGGTAGAAACCATGATGCAGGTAATCCTGAAAATAATCCAGCGGTCGTACTTTGGAAAGTACTCCTTTGGCTATCTGTTCATGTGTACTGAGGATTTCTTCGAGGCTGTATGCCCGGAATTTCATTCCTGTCTGCAGGTTCAGAAATTCACGGAAAGAGAATCCGCGCAGGTTATAACTTTTCGCAATGTCACGCAATTCGAGGTTTTCCTCTTTGAGTCGCATGACGGAAGAACCGGTGAAGACAATCTTCAGGCTGGGGAAACGGTCATAGCACATTCGTAGCTCTTTGCTCCATTCGGGATGTTTGAACACCTGGTCGATCAGCAGTACTTTTCCGCCACGTTTCTGAAACTCGTTGGCGAAGTCAACAAGGCTGTGACCGGAGAAATAAAAGTTGTTCATATTGATGAACAGACAGGAACGGTCGGTGCCGAATTTCTCTTTGGCGTACTGCAGGAGGAAAGTGGTTTTTCCTACGCCACGTGTCCCTTTGATACCAATCAGACGGTCACTCCAGTCGATCTCGTCCATAAGATCGCGGCGAACGGGGGCATTGGTGTGCTCAACGAGGTAGGCGTGTGTGCGATAGAATGATTCCATTTCGTTTCTTTGTTTTTCGGCTGGCAAATATAGTGCTTTTTTTAGGATTTGCAAAGTAGAGATAGCAAAAATGTGCTTTAATTTATAAGTTTCTCTTTATTGTGTAAGTTCCTGATTATTTCCTGTATATATTTGCAGAATAATGTGTTGAATCCATCTTTGACATGACGAAAAGACCTGTTTATATATTCAATCCGGAGCATGATATGGCGTTGGCAAGCGGTGAGACGAACTATATGGCGCCGGCTTCCGCCCGACAGATGGCGAGTGACCTGGCGTTGCTTCCTATGTGGTATGCCGAAGCGGGAAGTGCGGTGCTTGCACCGTCTGCTTATAATGCGGACTTCCTGAAAACAAAGAGTGAACTTTTGGGCATGGATGTGGCCTTGTTGACGGAACCGGAAGTGGCTGACGGTAAAGACCGGAAGTTCTCTCCGTGGGGTTGGGACCCTGCTTTGCGGAAGCGTTTGATGACATTGGGGGCAGGTCAGACGGAGCTGCCTTCTGCGGATTATATGAATATTCTGAGAGAGCATTCGCATCGTCTGCAGGCGGTAAAGTTGTTGCCTGGGTTGCGGTTGAATGAATACTTCTGTGGAGAATCTTTTTATTTGAGTACTTTGGCGGAGTGCAGTGCGTTCGTCGAAGGGCGGGAAGCGTGCTTGTTAAAAGCTCCGCTTTCCGGAAGCGGGAAAGGATTGAATTGGTGTAAAGGCATATTTACTACTTTTATTTCCGGTTGGTGTGCCCGTGTCGCTGCTTCTCAGGGTGGGGTGGTAGGCGAACCTATATATAATAAGGTGGAAGATTTCGCTATGGAGTTTTATGCTGACGGGAGAGGAAGGGTTGTTTTTGCCGGATATTCGGTCTTCCACACGGGTGGGAGTGGGATGTATGCAGGGAATGACTTGCTGTCTGACGAGAAGATTCTGCAGAAACTATCGGCTTATGTGCCACAAGAAGAATTTATCAGGCTGCGGACTCGTTTGGAAGAAGAATTGTCAGCTTTGTTCGGTGGCTTTTATCATGGATACTTGGGAGTGGATATGATGATTTGTCATTTTCCGGATGAAGCGCCTGTTTACCGGATTCATCCTTGTGTCGAAATTAATCTGCGAATGAATATGGGGGTGGTGGCATGGCTCTTGACGGATCGTTATTTGGCTGCGGATGCGGAAGGAGTTTTTCGGATTGATTATTATCCTTTAGCCGGTCAGGCTTTGGAGGAACATCGGCAGATGTCGGCTTCGTTCCCTTTGTCCGTAGAGAATAATCGGGTGTGTGCCGGATATTTGCCGTTAGTACCGGTGACGCCTCAAAGCCGGTATCGTGCGTTTCTTTTGCTTACTCTCCCCCAGTGAAAAAGATAGTGCTTTTGCTCTCATGCTCTAACAGTTCGTCTGTATCCCTTTATTCATCGATGTTTTAGCTGTTAGAGATCCAGTGGTAGCAGAGTGAGAGCAAGGACTTGCTCTCACTCTGCATCGTCCTGATAAATACCGTTTTTACTGTGTTATTCTTTGATTTACAGGATGTTAATATCTGATATCTCAACTGTTAACGTTTGATTTCTCAGATATTAATAATTGAGAAATCAAGTATTAAGGACTGATAATTTATGTATTATTGACTGATATATGATTTAATGTTTTCAGAGAGAGCAGTACTATTGAAGTAGCTGATGCGTTCAATGTGATTGGAACATGCGGTTAAGTCAATCAAATCAACAGTAGTTTCAGATAGTTTCGAGCGTTTGGAACTAAAGTTTCAAGCGTATGAAACTCTAGTTTCTCACCGATGAAACTACAGTTTCACACCGATGAAACTCTGGTTTCAAGCAATGGAAACTCTTTGAAGATACTGCTAAATTGGAATTGGTGAACATCGGAAAAGTCATATTGTGGTAATACTGTCTGAAATGCCTACTTATCTCCATTTATGGGTGCACTCTCATTCCCGCAACGGTCGATAGCCGTTACTGCAAAATACTTCTTGGCATTCCAAGGCTGGATGGGTGCATAAATGTAACTTGTTTCACGAATACTTTGTGCGACAATATTTTCCGCTTTCTTTGTATCTACCGGATATTCATTGGAAGCATAAATCACGTACATCGGTTTATTCCGTTGGTCATTATCCGTCGCTGGTTGCCAGTTCAATTCGGTATATCCGTTGTCGATGGACGTAACTTTGAGTGCTGAGGGGGCAGACGGCGGAACGTTATCCAACCATGTCATCGGGGGCTGTAATGCCGGATAGGCATAGAAGTTCTCAATCAGTTCGTCATAAATTCCCTGAGTATTGTCCATCAGATACTTGACACGGTAATGCCCTTCTCCTGCCATTTTCTGATTACGGATGAAATTAATCTGACGATCCACTTCGTCGCGTGTCCACTTCCCTTCGTCGGGATGGAGGAAATAGATGCCCAGCCCCGGAATAACCTGTCGTCCGTTGCTCTGTTCCTGCCAGTCGAGCGCGAAAGGATAGAAACTGTTTCCCTGAAAATACATCATGGGATATATCTGATCCTGAATACCTTCTCCGAGCCATCCTTGCGGGTCTTGATAAACGGTATAGAACGCATTCCAACCACGGGAAGAATAGCGGGAAGTATCTCTGTATTTTCCTACAGGGCAAGTACTTACCTTTACCCACGGCTTCATTGCTTTCACACCTTTATATATGTACCGGACGATTTCGGAAATGTTATCCCGTCGCCATTGATCCAAAGTACGTCCTTTGCTGTAACGGCGGAAATCGTATTTGTCGGGGAATAGAGGAGCATTCTCCGGATAGCGCAGGTAGTCGAAATGCACTCCGTCTATATCATAGCGCTCCACCACTTCACGAACGAGTCTCATGAGATACTCTTTCGTAGCAGGATGCCCCGGATTAAGGAAATATTCATTTTTATAAGGCACGCATATATCTTTCACTCGCTTGGTGACAGATTGTTTGCCGAGAGAAGCGACGTGCTTTTTGTTGCCTAGCGGAATAGTCACCATCCACGCATGACATTCCATCCCCCGCTTGTGGCATTCCTCAATCGCAAAAGCCAACGGATCATATCCCGGATTTCCTCCGACTTTTCCGGTCAGGATAGAATTGAACGGTTCGATGGAAGAAGGATACAGCACATCTCCGCGTGTACGGGTCTGAAACAGGACAGTATTGAAGTTGGCAGCTTTCAGTTTATCAAGGATATCCACCAATTCTTCCTTTTGCTTGCGGATGCCCTGAGGAGTCGTGGCCCGTGTACGGGGCCAGTCCAGACCATATACAGCCGTAATCCATGCTGCACGAACTTCGTGCTTGGGTTGCGCCTTAGCCGGAAGGATAAGAAACAAAAGTGAAAGAATGAAAATAGTTCGGTGCATATTATTCCCTTTTAGATGCTAAATCTCTGCAAAGCTAGCAAAAATGTCCGTAAATTGATTATTCCTTTTTTATTTAATGCTATTTGACAGAAAATTACTGATTCTCTTTTAGTGGTATCTGCATTCTTAGCCGTCTTTTAATAAGGTACGAAATATAAAATATTAATATAACAAGATAATAAACAATGAAAAAGCTACTATCTGTGTCGCTCTGTCTTTTGTTTGCGGCGAGTCTGACTGCCCAGACGGGAAAGATTAGAGTTGCTACTGTTGGAAACAGTATCACCGGGGGAACGAATGATTATGGTTATTACGCGATGCCTCTGGCTGAAATGCTCGGTGATGATTATGAAGTTACCAAATTTGGTAAAGGCTCTTCCGGGGTATTTATAAAATTAAGAGAAGATGCGACTACTCCCGAAAATCCTAATGAATATCAATTCGCTTACATTAATTCTGAGCAATGCGCAGCGGCACTTGAGTATAAACCTAATATTGTCATTATTAAGTTTGGTGCAAATGATGCCAACAAGAAGAATTTCGAAAAATATGGTAAAGAGACTTTTAAAGCAGACTATAAGAAGTTGATCGCTAAATTCCAGGCTCTTTCGACTAAACCGGATATTTATATTTGTACGCCTCCGCCGATGTATTATGGCGATGGGGGATTTCTTGGTTCATTTGATGACAATGTAGCAAAGAATTATATTCAGCCTGCCGTAAGAGAGATTGCGGAGGAACTTAATCTGGTCTGTGTAGATCTGTATAATCCCTTGAAGGGACATCCGGAATTTATGCCGGGTGGCAACGATTGGGTGCATCCCGACCATAGAGGGCATTATATTATAGCGAAGGAAGTGTATAAGGCGATAACGGGTGAATTCGTTATGAACCCCGGTGGGATAACAGTGGCTGCTTCGGATATTTCTCTTTCGGGTTCGAAGGCGAAGATGAAGAATGGTGCTATTGAAAAAGCGAAGAACGGTACGAGATTGTCATTCGATGTACATTTTGGCTCATTGCCTACGTATGAGAAAGTAGAGGTTGACGTGCAATTGAATAAAAAGAAATCGGGATACTTGGATTTCTATCTGGATACTGAAACAATTCCTTTTGCCTCGGTTGATGTTTCGGGTGCCGACTCTAAGAATTTCACTACACAATCTGCTCTTTTCGACCGTCGGATAAAAGGCAAACATAAAGTGACTGTACAATGGAGAGGACAGGATGCCAAACTGAAATCAGTAACTATCAAGGAAAAATATATGCCTTATGTAACCGATAATGTATCTCAGGTCTATTTGGTAAACAAGGCAACCGGTATGGTACTGGATTGTAATCCGGATTCGAAAGTGATTTCTGCCGCAAAATATGATTCGGAAAAGAAGTCCCAGTTGTTTTGTATCGAGAATTTGACGTATCATATCCTCCGTGTCAGAAATATAGCGACCAACCTTCATGTAATGAATAATGGAGATAAAGTGATTGTGGGTAAGCCGGGTGATGACTGGCGAGTGCATGATCCTAAATATGCATTGTTCCTGACACCTACGGATGATGAAGGCTATTATTCATTGGGGCTGTCTCCTGAAGCAAGAATTGGTTTGTCTTCTGCCAACAGCACAGAGGTGGTAGGCAATAGAAGCGGCCAAATTGAAGACTTGGATAAATGGAAAATCGTGACAGCTGATGAAATGAAGAAGCAGTAATTCAGACCTTGGTGTATATATTGGATTATCTATATTAGCATTGAAAAGAAAGGAGGTTGTATCTGAACCTTTGCCGGAAGAACAAGAAACAAAAGTGAAAGAATGAAAATAGTTCGGTGCATATTCTTTATTTTTTGTTTTAAATCCCTGCAAAGTTAGCAAAAGTGTCGGTATTGTTGGGCTGTTTCGTGAGATTATGTTACATTTGCGACAGTTAAAAAACAACACGCCATGATTACATTTACCCTGTGCCTGCTGGCGTTGATAGCAGGCTATTTCACGTATGGACGCCTGATGGAGCGCGTCTTTGGTCCGGACGACCGTAAAACACCGGCTCTTACCAAAGCCGACGGAGTAGACTATATTCCGTTGCCTACTTGGAAAATATTCATGATTCAATTCCTTAATATCGCCGGACTGGGTCCGATATTCGGTGCGATTATGGGAGCGAAGTTCGGTACTTCTTCTTATTTATGGATTGTATTGGGAAGTATTTTTGCAGGCGCTGTTCATGATTACTTTGCCGGAATGCTTTCTTTACGTCATGGGGGAGAGAGTCTTCCCGAAATCATAGGCCGTTATCTGGGACTGACTACCAAACAGATAATGCGTGGATTTACTGTTCTTCTGATGATTCTCGTCGGTTCCGTCTTCGTAGCCGGACCTGCCGGACTATTGGCCAAGCTGACTCCGGAAAGCCTGGACGCTACTTTTTGGATTGTCGTGGTCTTCCTATATTATATTCTGGCTACCCTGCTTCCGGTCGATAAGATCATCGGTAAAATATATCCGTTGTTTGCAGTAGCCTTGCTGTTTATGGCAGTCGGTATCCTGGTAATGCTTTATGTCAATCACCCTGCTTTGCCCGAACTATGGGACGGCTTGCAGAATACCAATCCGGATGCCAGTGAACTGCCGATCTTCCCGATTATGTTTGTGAGTATCGCCTGCGGTGCCATATCCGGTTTCCATGCCACGCAGAGTCCTTTAATGGCCCGCTGCATGACTTCGGAACGTCATGGACGTCCGGTTTTCTATGGTGCAATGATTACCGAAGGCATCGTTGCTTTGATATGGGCGGCAGCCGCTACTTATTTCTTCCATGAAAATGGAATGGAAGAAAGTAATGCTTCCGTGATAGTAGACGCTATCACTAAAGACTGGCTGGGAGCTATCGGTGGAGTGCTCGCCATTCTTGGAGTAATTGCGGCTCCCATTACTTCGGGAGATACCGCTTTCCGTTCCGCCCGTCTGATTGTGGCGGACTTTCTGGGACTGGAACAAAAAAGTATGCGCCGTCGTTTATACATTTGTATTCCGATGTTCGCAGTAGCTATCGGCCTGCTTCTTTATAGCTTGCGTGACGCGGACGGATTTAACATGATCTGGCGTTACTTTGCCTGGGCCAACCAGACATTGGCGGTGTTCACCCTTTGGGCTATCACAGTCTACCTTGTGGTAGCCAAAAAGCCTTATTGGATTACGCTGATCCCCGCCTTATTTATGACGAGTGTTTGTTCTACTTATATATGTATTGCTCCCGAAGGGCTGGGACTCTCGCATATAGTTTCCTACTGCATCGGTATAGGATGCGTAGTGGTAGCTATTGCCTGGTTCTTTATCTGGCTGGGAAAACAAAAAACTAGAAAACTATCAGAATGAAGAAAATAAAAAAATCGACAGGAGTTGCTATCGCATTCCTTATTTATGTATCAGTAACGGCAGCCTATTTGTTACCTCGCAACACGGAAGTCGGCCAGACGGAGAAGATTCTTACGGTGGTAGGTTCTTACGTCATCGTACTCTTGCTTTGGCTCGTGCTCCGGAAGAAGGAACAAATGCGTGAACGCCGTAAAAAAGACGAACAATCTATTCACTTAAAAAAGTAAATTTATGAAGAAATTAGCTTTAGCTATTTGTCTGCTGGTGGTATCAATAGCTGCCCAGGCACAATTTGAGAAAGGAAAAATGATTCTTAATCCTTCTGTAACGGGATTGGATTTTTCGTATAGTAAAAACGATAAGGCGAAGTTTGGTATTGGTGCGCAAGCCGGTACATTCCTTGCCGACGGTATCGCATTGATGGTTAATGTCGGTGCCGATTGGTCAAAACCCGTAGACGAATACACATTAGGAACAGGAATGCGTTTCTACTTTAATTCCACCGGTGTTTATCTGGGCGGAGGTCTCGACTGGAACCGCTTCCGTTGGAGCGGAGGACATCACCAGACTGACTGGGGACTAGGCATTGAAGCCGGATACGCTTACTTCCTTTCCCGCACTGTAACTATCGAACCTGCCGTATATTACAAATGGCGCTTCAACGACAGCGACATGTCACGTTTCGGCGTTAAGGTTGGATTCGGATTCTACTTCTAACAATGGATAATTGAAAATGGATAATGAGCTGCGCTGTTTACTGCATAGCCATTATCCATTTTCAATTATCCATTATCCATTAAGCAAGCTTTTCTTTCAGAAACTGCCCCGTATAGCTTGCTCCGCAAGCGGCTACTTCTTCCGGTGTACCTACCGCTACGATATTTCCGCCTTTGTCTCCGCCTTCCGGTCCGAGGTCGATTACATAATCGGCACATTTGATAACATCCATATTATGTTCGATGATGACAATGCTGTGTCCCCGTCGGATGAGTGCGTCGAAGGCATCCAGCAGTTTGCGGATGTCGTGGAAGTGCAGTCCGGTGGTTGGTTCGTCAAAGATAAACAGGGTCGGGTCGGCTTTCTCCTGACTCAGATAGAATGCCAGTTTTACACGTTGGTTTTCACCACCGGATAGGGTAGAAGAGGATTGGCCTAATTTGATATATCCCAGTCCGACATCCTGTAGCGGAAGCAGTCTTTTTACAATCTTCTTCTGACCGTGTTCGGTGAAGAATTCGACGGCTTGGTTTACTGTCATTTCCAGTACATCATAGATGTTCTTATCCTGGAATTTCACCTCCAGTGTATCTGCTTTAAAACGTTTACCGTGACAGGATTCGCATTCCAGCACCAAGTCTGCCATAAACTGCATTTCTACAGTGATGGTTCCTTCGCCTTTACATTCCTCGCATCGTCCGCCTTCGCTGTTGAAACTGAAATGTCCGGCTGTGTATCCCATTTGTTTTGCCAGAGGCTGTTCCGCCCATAGCTTCCGGATTTCGTCATAAGCCTTGATGTAAGTCACCGGATTGGAACGGGACGATTTGCCAATCGGGTTTTGATCGACAAATTCGATATTTCTCAAGTCACGCAGGCTTCCACCGATAGAAGAGAACTCTCCCGGGCGGTCGCTGCATTCATCCAGTTCGCGTTTTAGTGCCCGATAGAAGATATCCCGCACTAACGTACTCTTACCGGAACCGGAAACACCCGTGACTACTGTCATCACATTGAGAGGGAACTTTACATTCACTCCTTTCAGATTGTTTTCGCGGGCACCTGTCAGTTCGATATAATTGTTCCACGGCCGACGATGTTCGGGAACGGGAATCTCCTCTTCTCCCAACAGATAACGTACCGTATGACTATTGCTGCCTTTTTTCAGGTCTTTCATATCGCCCTGATAAACGACTTCTCCTCCCAGGCGGCCGGCATTCGGACCGATATCGATGATGTAATCGGCGGCACGGATTATTTCTTCATCGTGCTCTACCACTACCACTGTGTTTCCGAGTTCCTGCAATTGACGCAATACGCGGATCAGACGGTCGGTGTCACGGCTGTGCAAACCAATACTCGGCTCATCCAGAATATATGCCACGCCGACCAGTCCGGAACCGATCTGGGTAGCCAGGCGGATGCGCTGCGCCTCTCCTCCGGACAAGGTTCCGGTCGCACGTGTCAATGTCAGATAATCCAGACCTACCTCCTGCAAAAAGCCCACACGGGCACGGATTTCCTTTAAAATCTGATTGCCGATGAACTGCTGCTGTTCCGTCAGCTGCATTTCCGCCAGATATTTCACGAGATCCTTTACCGACATATCGGTCATCTCATATATATTTTTGTCTGCAACCGTAACCGCAAGAGAACTCTGCTTCAGACGCTGTCCATGGCAGGCAGCACACGGTGTAATACGCATAAACTGCTCATATTCCTGCTTCATCGTGTCCGATCCCGTCTCCCGGTAACGGCGCTCGACATTTTTAATAAGGCCTTCCCAGTTCAGATCATAGACGCCTTCTCCACGCTGTCCTTTATAATGCACCTTTAATATCCGGCCATCTCCGCCATGAATGAGCATATGCCGGATTTCTTTTGGCAGATCTTTATATGGTGTATCGAGAGAAAATCCATATCCTTCCGACAACGCTTTTAGGGTAGCATAGGTATAGCTGGACGGATCGGTGCAGGACTGCCAGCCCATTACCTGAATTGCCCCCTCGGAAATAGACAGTGTCTTATCCGGAATCATGAGATTTTCATCAAACTCCATCTTGTAACCGAGTCCGTAGCAGACCGGACAGGCACCAAACGGATTATTAAACGAAAAGCTTCGCGGTTCCACCTCATCCACACTGATTCCGCAATCCGGGCACGCAAAATTCTGGGAAAAATTCATTGGTTCCCCGTCCACCACATCTACAATCGCATTTCCCTCGGTCAGCTCAAAAACATTTTCCAGGGAATCGGTCAGACGTTTTTCAATTCCGGGTTTTACCACCAGACGGTCTACCACAATATCAATATTGTGTTTGATGTTTTTATCCATCGGAATTTCTTCCGAAAGTTCATACATATTTCCGTCCACGATCACACGCACATAACCGCTTTTTTTTGCCTTCTCGAATAATTTCTGATGTTCGCCCTTACGCCCGCGCACAACCGGCGCAAGGATCTGGATGCGTGTGCGTTCCGGCAGTTTCATCACGGCATCTACCATCTGATCGATCGTCTGTTTCTCGATGGCACGTCCACACTTCGGACAATGTGGAATTCCTATGCGGGCATACAGCAGTCGAAAATAATCATAAATTTCCGTCACGGTTCCGACGGTGGAACGCGGGTTTCGGTTCGTCGATTTCTGGTCAATGGAGATTGCCGGCGGAAGTCCCTCAATCGACTCTACATCCGGTTTTTCCATCTGTCCTAAGAACTGTCTTGCATAGGAAGACAAAGACTCCATATAGCGCCGCTGGCCTTCCGCATAGATCGTATCGAACGCAAGCGAAGACTTGCCGGAACCTGACAGTCCGGTCAGAACAACAAACTCATCTCTCGGAATGTCCACATCGATGCATTTTAAGTTGTGTTCGTTGGCGCCTCGTATTTTAATATATTTTCTCTGTTTTTTCGGCATTTTGTTTCCTCTCTTTTATCTATTCCTCAATATCCCGAAGCATATTTTTCAGTTTTACCATCTTGTCACGATACTCTGCCGCCGCCTCAAAATTGAGTTCTGCGGCAGCTTTCTTCATCTTCTTCTGGATGTCCCCGATCAGTTTTTCTAATTCCCTGCGGCTCATGGATTCCGGATCTTTATCAAATTCCATCTCCTCTGCTGCCACTTTTTTGGAGATTGCAATCAGATCACGCACAGATTTCTGGATGGTCTTCGGTGTGATTCCATGTTCCTCATTGTATGCCTGCTGAAGCTTGCGGCGGCGCTCCGTCTCATCAATGGCCACACGCATGGAATCCGTGATCTTATCCGCATACATGATTACATGTCCCTCACAGTTTCTTGCCGCACGTCCGATAGTCTGGATCAGTGAAGTCTCGGAACGAAGGAATCCTTCCTTATCCGCATCCAGAATCGCCACAAGCGTAATCTCCGGAATATCCAGTCCCTCCCGCAGCAGGTTGATACCGACAAGTACATCAAACACGTCCAGACGCAGGTCACGGATAATCTCTGCACGCTCTAAGGTATCAATATCCGAGTGCAGATATTTTACACGGATGCCAAGTTCGCTCATATACTGTGTCAGATCCTCCGCCATACGCTTGGTCAGTGTCGTGATCAGCACTTTATGGTGATTTTTCGTCTCTTTGTTAACTTCCCCGATCAGATCATCGATCTGCCTCTCAACCGGTCGCACGGAAATCTCCGGGTCCAGAAGTCCGGTCGGACGGATAATCTGCTCCACACGCAGCAATTCATGCTCGTTCTCATAGACATTCGGCGTAGCTGATACAAACAGCATCTGATCAATCTTGCTCTCAAACTCTTCAAAATTAAGCGGGCGGTTATCGAGTGCGGACGGCAGACGGAATCCATAGTCCACCAGTGTCTGCTTCCGTGAGCGATCCCCTGCATACATTCCACGCACCTGCGGAATCGTAATGTGGGACTCATCCACAATGATCAGAAAGTCGTCCGGAAAATAATCCATCAGTGTCTCCGGCATTTCTCCCTCGGCACGTCCTGCCAGATGGCGGGAATAGTTTTCGATGCCGCTACAAAATCCGGTTTCCTTCATCATTTCAATATCAAAATTCGTGCGCTCCGCGATACGCTGCGCTTCCAGCAGCTTATCTTCACCCTTAAAATACCTGACCCTCTCTTCCAGTTCTGCCTCGATACGGTCACACGCTGCGTTCATTTTTTCCTGTGGCACCACATAATGGGATGCCGGAAACACAGCCGCATGCTTTAATATACATTTGATCTCTCCGGTAAGCACATCCACCTCCGTAATCCGGTCGATCTCATCTCCGAAAAACTCCACACGGATCGCCGTGTCGGTATTATTCGCCGGAAAAATCTCCAGTACATCGCCATGCACCCGGAACGTACCACGCTTAAAATCCATCTCGTTGCGCGTGTACTGCATGTCAATGAGTCCCTTGATCACATCATCACGGTCAATCTCCATTCCGGGACGCAGGGAAACCATCATGTTCATATAGTCATCCGGACTACCAATGCCATAGATACAGGATACGGATGCTACGATAATGACATCTTTTCGCTCCGCCAGCGCTGCCGTGGCAGAAAGGCGCAGCTTATCAATTTCATCATTGACCGCGGAATCCTTCGCTATATAAGTGTCCGACTGTGGCACATACGCTTCCGGCTGATAATAATCATAATAGGAAACAAAATACTCGACGGCATT
>ENA-OPTB01001972-OPTB01001972.1-human-gut-metagenome-genome-assembly--contig:-NODE-1972-length-14167-cov-3.996244_pt1 | contig 14167 bp, 10 predicted proteins | sample MGYA00241810_ERZ501911 | MGnify/ENA primary metagenome ERZ501911 (study PRJEB25962, sample SAMEA2042304) | human gut metagenome | biome: human gut; feature: human-associated habitat; material: faeces... | reverse complement strand
AATCGATTATATAAAAATAAAAAGATAAAATCAAAAACAAGAAGTAAAAAATTAAAAATAAAAAAAAACAAGAAAATAAAAAAAGAATAATTTTTTTTATTTTTGGGAATAACTATTTATAAAAGCATAAGCAAGTATTAGCTTTTGTAATTTTATAAAAGGAGGCTGTTATGAAAGTATTAGATATAATTGCACTTATATTAGTAATAATAGGTGCAATAAATTGGGGATTAATAGGATTATTTAACTTTAATTTAGTTGACACTATATTTGGAGCAATGTCTATAGTTAGTAGAATAATATATACTTTAGTAGGATTTGCAGGACTATATAGCATTAAGTTTTTATTTAACAGAACATAACCCGAAAAGATTGAATTCTAGGCAATATTAGTATATAATATAGTCTAGAATTTATTTTTTAGGAGGAGAAAATGTTAACAGTTACAGGAGTTACAATAAGATTTGGCAAAAGAACTTTATTTGAAGATGTAAACATAAAGTTTAATAAAGGGTGCTGTTATGGAATAATTGGAGCAAACGGTGCTGGAAAGTCAACTTTTTTAAAAGTATTATCAGGAGATATAGAACCAAGTAAAGGTGATGTTTCTAAAGAAAAAACAGAAAGAATATCTGTTTTAAAACAAGATCACTTTGCATATGAAGATTATAGAGTGTTAGATACTGTAATAATGGGAAATCAGGAGTTATACAGTATTATGAAAGAAAAGGACGAAATTTATTCTAAACCAGATTTTTCCGAAGAAGATGGAATGAAAGCTGCAAAATTAGAGGAAAGATTTGCAGAATTAGATGGATGGAATGCAGAAGCAGATGCAGCAGTGCTTTTAAATGATGTAGGAATAGAAACAGAAAAACATGAAAAGCTAATGAAAGACTTAGAACCAAGAGAAAAAGTAAAAGTTTTATTAGCACAAGCTTTGTTTGGAAATCCAGATATACTTTTATTAGACGAGCCAACAAACGACTTGGATTTAAAGACAATTAATTGGTTAGAAGAGTTTTTAATAGATTTTGAAAATACAGTAATTGTTGTATCACATGATAGATATTTCTTGAATAAAGTTTGTACACATATTGCCGATGTTGATTATGGAAAAATTAAAGTATATCCAGGGAATTATGACTTTTGGTATGAGTCAAGCCAACTTGCTTTAAAACAAATGAAGGAAGCTAATAAAAAGAAAGAAGAAAAAATTAAAGAATTGCAAGACTTTATTGCAAGATTTAGTGCAAATGCTTCAAAATCAAAACAAGCAACATCTAGAAAGAAAACTCTTGAAAAAATTGAATTAGACGAAATAAAACCATCAAATAGGAAGTATCCATACATAGACTTTAAGCCAGATAGAGAGCCAGGAAAAGAAATATTAAAAGTAGAAGGACTTACTAAAACAATAAATGGTGAAAAAGTGTTAGATAATGTTACGTTTACTGTAAAACCAAGTGACAAAATTGCATTTTTGGCAGATAACGAAAATGCAAAAACAGTGTTGTTCCAAATTTTAGCAGGGGAATTAGAGCCAGACTCTGGAACAGTTACATGGGGAACAACTATTACAAATAACTATTTCCCAAAAGATAACAATTACTTGTTTGAGTCAGACTTAAATATAACAGATTGGTTAAGACAATATTCAAAAGACCCAGACGAAACATATGTTAGAAGCTTTTTAGGTAGAATGCTATTTTCAGGAGAAGAAGCACTAAAAAAAGTAAATGTGTTATCAGGAGGAGAAAAAGTTAGATGTGTACTTTCAAAAATAATGCTATCTGGTGCAAATTTATTAATTTTTGATGAGCCAACAAACCATTTAGATATGGAAAGTATAACAGCATTAAACGAAGGTATGAAAAAATTTAATGGAATTATTTTATTTACATCACATGACCATCAATTAACACAAACTGTTGCAAATAGAATAATAGATTTAAAACAAGATAAATTAATAGATAGAGAAACAACTTATGACGAATACTTGGAGGAGATAAAATGATAAGAAAATTAGATATAGAAGAAGCTAAAAAACTATATCGAGATTATATAGATGAAGATTTTCCAAATGATGAAAGACCAAACTATAATCATTATGTAAAGTTGCTAGAAAGTGAAGAATTTATACCATATTCATATGAAGAAGAAAACAAAATGAAAGCATATATAATTTGTATAGAAAAGGGAGATAATGTATTAATTTCACATTTAGCAGTTTTAAAAGAATATAGAGGACAAGGCATAGGAACAAAATCATTAAATGAAATGAAATTTTTTTTTAAAGATAAACAATCAGTAATATTAGAAGCAGAAGCAGAAGAACAAGCGGAAAATAAAAAGGCTTTAGAGATAATAAAAAGAAGACAGAAATTTTATAAAAAATGTGGATTTACATCATACCCTAATTTAGACTATGAATTATCCGGAGTAAAATATTTAATTTTTGCATACAGTAACTTAGAAAACAAAATTGAAGATGGAAAATTAATTGAAATAATAAAGGAATTATATAAAGAGATACTATCAAACGAAAAAAGTTTAGTAATAAAATTAAAATAAGGAAAATGTAATATGTTTTGTAATAAATGTGGAGAAAAACTTCCGGATGACGCAAAGTTTTGCACAAAGTGTGGTTATAAAGTGAATAATGACCCAGAAATGGGAAGTATAGTGTTTAAAAGATTAGGTCAACTTTATGGGTCCATAGCTCAAATAAAAATTTTTTTAGATGGACAAATGGTTGCTAGTTTAGGAACAAATCAAGAGGTAAAAGTAACTGTTCCAATTGGAGTACATCAAGTAGAATTTGGTTATTGGTGCGGTAATGGGCAAAATACTGTAACTTTAACAAAGGAAAATCCCAATATAAGGGTTAATATAAAATTGAGAGTCGGACTAGTTACTTCTGACCCTAAAATAGTGAGTATAGAAAATTTATAAAAATAATTTAATAAAATAATAGGAAAATATATATAACCTAAAATGAATTAATAAAATTTCATTTTAGGTTTTTATAATAAAGTAATTATTTAAACAGTGAAAATAGATATAGAGTATGATATCAATACAAATATAGTTACTATATAATAATCAATATAAAAAAATAACTACTTTCCTTGAAAAATACAATATTCATGATATAATAACCTGTGTAACAAAAAAGAAAGGAAATATCATAAATATTATGATAATTGGTTAAAATATGGAAGAAATTACAAATAAAGAAGAGAAAGAAATTTTAAAACAGAAAAGAATAGCAAATGCAATTGCTGAAGAATTAAATGTAAGATCTATACAAGTTGAGAAAACAATAGAGTTAATAGATGGAGGAAATACAATACCATTTATTGCACGTTATAGAAAAGAAGTAACAGGAGGGCTATCAGACGAAACATTAAGAGATTTAGGAGAAAGACTTACATATTTAAGAAACTTAGAGTCAAGAAAAGAAGAGGTTAAAAAATCTATAGAAGAACAAGGAAAATTAACAGAAGAATTATCTAATTCTATAGAAAATTCAAAAACATTAGCAGAAGTAGAAGATATCTATAGACCATATAAACCTAAAAAGAAAACAAGGGCAACAGTTGCAAAAGCAAAAGGATTAGAGCCTTTGGCTAAAATTATTATTGAACAAAAAGAGACAAGACCACTAGAAGAAATTGCAAAAGAATATATAAATATAGAAAAATTATCAGAAGAAGATAAGAAAAATAAAGATAAGGTTGTATCAACTGTAGAAGATGCAATTCAAGGTGCTTTAGATATTATTGCAGAGGATATTTCGGATAATGCTAAATATAGAAAAGAAATTAAAAGAATTTGTTATAGAGAAGGAATAATAAATACAAAAGCATCATATGAAGACGAAAAGTCTGCATATGAAATGTATTATGACTTTAATGAAAAAGTAAATAGATTACCAAGTCACAGAATTTTAGCTATTAATAGAGGAGAGAAAGAGAAGTTTTTAAAAGTAAAAATAGACAAACCAGAAGATAAAATATTAGAATTTATACAATTAGATATTATAAAAGGCAAAACTCAATTTACAGAACATTTAGAAAACACTATATTAGATAGTTGGAAACGATTAATAGAACCTTCTATAGATAGGGAAATTCGTGCAGATTTAACAGAAAAAGCAGAAGAGCAAGCTATAAAAGTATTTGGTAAAAATGCTAAACAATTATTACTTGGTGCACCACTTAAAGGATTGACTGTATTAGGATTTGACCCTGCATATAGAACAGGATGTAAATTAGCAGTTATAGATGAAACAGGAAAAGTGTTGGATACAGGTGTAGTATACCCAACAGAACCACAAAATGATATTGAAGGTGCTACAAAAGAATTAATAAGACTTATAAAAAAAGATAATATAAATATGATTGCGATAGGAAACGGAACAGCATCACGTGAATCTGAAATGTTTGTTTCAGATGTTATAAAAAAGATAAAAGAAGAATACGGAGTAGATGTTTATTACGCAATTGTGAGTGAAGCAGGAGCATCTGTTTATTCAGCTTCAAAACTTGCAACAGAAGAGTATCCAGATTTAAACGTATCTTTAAGAGGTGCAATTTCTATAGCAAGACGTTTACAAGACCCTTTAGCAGAACTTGTAAAAATAGATCCAAAGGCAATAGGTGTTGGACAATATCAGCACGATGTAGACCAAAAACAATTATCAGAAAGTTTAACAGGTGTAGTAGAAGATGCAGTTAACAAAGTTGGAGTAGATGTAAACACAGCTACACCATCACTTTTATCATATGTTTCTGGAATAAACAAAACAATTGCTGGAAATATTGTAAAATATAGAGACGAAAATGGAAAACTAAAAGAAAGAAAAGAATTATTAAAAGTACCTAAATTAGGAAAATCAGCATATGAGCAATGTGCGGGATTTATACGTATATTTGATGGTAAAAATCCATTAGAAATAACGGCGGTACATCCTGAAAGCTATGAAGTTGCAGAAAAATTATTAGACAAAATAGGTTATAAAAAGGAAGATTTAATTGATAAAGATAGACTTAAAGAAATAAGAACAAAACTAGCTGAGATAAATGTAAAAAATGTAGCAAAAGAGCTAGAGGTAGGAGAGATGACTTTACAAGATATAGTGCAAGAACTATCAAAACCAGGAAGAGACCCAAGAGAAGAAATGCCAAAACCAATTTTAAGAGCAGATGTATTAAAATTTGAAGACTTAAAAGAAGGAATGGTATTAACAGGAACAGTTAGAAATGTAACAGATTTTGGTGCATTTGTAGATATTGGTGTAAAACATGATGGATTAGTGCATATATCGCAACTAAGCAATAATTTTGTAAAAAATCCATCAGATGTAGTGTCTGTAGGAGACATTGTAAAAGTAAAAGTTATAGGAATAGACTTAGAGAGACAAAAAGTACAACTTAGTATGAAAGAAGTAGGAAATTAGATATAGCCAAATTTCAAAAAAATAAGTGAAAATACAAAAATCTAATACAAATAATATTGACTATAATATAACGAATGATATATAATGACTTATAAAGTATAAAAAGATATAGAAAGGAACCAAGTACTATGATGAAGGCTGTAACCCTTGTGGGAGTACACACACACACACACACACAGATAGTTTTAGAGAAATAAAAATAGGCAAAAAAGCCTTTATTAGAGATATAAAAATGGACAGACTATAAGTAAGTAGCCTGTCATTTTTGCGTGCTAAAGAGGAGGAATTAGAAATAAAATGATTAAAAAAGTAAAATTAGAAAATGGAATAACGTTAATAGCGTTGGTAGTAACAATTGTTGTACTTTTAATATTAGCAGGAATAACAATAAGCTTAGTGTTTGGCTCAAATGGAGTAATAAAGAAAGCCCAAGAAGCAAATGAAAATACAAAAATAGCTCAAGTAAGAGAACAATTAGAACTAGCAAAAGGACCAGAATATATAGAAGGAAACGGAAAGTATAATCCAGATAGTTATTTTGAAAGAATAGAAACAGAAGGAATAATAGGAAATAAAGACACAGATGTAATAGACAATGGAGATGGAACATACGAAGTAACAACAACACCAGGATATATATTTAAAATAACATTAGTACCAAGTAAAGATAATGTAGAAGATATACAAATAGAGCATATAGGAAAAGTAGATGGACCAAGAATAAGAAATTTAAAAGTAACAAATAAAACAACAAACAGTATAACAGTAGAAGTAGAAACAGCAAATGCAGAAGGAGCAACATACACATATTATTACAAAAAAGGTGGAGAGACAGACTGGAAAAAAGCAGAAGAAATAAAAGAAAAAACATACACATTTAGTGGATTAGAATCAAATGTAATATACAACATAAAAGTAAGAGTAGAAAAAGATGGAAAAGCAGTAGAAAAAGAAGTAAGTACAATAACAGGAGAATTACCAGAAGGAGCAGTACAATTTAGTCCAGTAGAATGGAAAAATGGACAAGCAAGTACAACAATAACAACAAGTGAAACAGGATATACATTACAATATCAAATAGGAGAAATAGCAGAAGGAAATTGGACAAATACAACAAGTGGAAGTGTAATAGGAAATTTACAACATGGACAAATAGTATATGGAAGACTATTTGATGGAACAAACGGAAGTAAAACAGTGAATATAGATATAAAAGATATAAAAGCTCCAATAGTAACAGTAAACAGAGGAACAATAACACATGATAGTATAACAGTAAATGTACAAGCAATAGATAATGAAAGTGGATTACAAGCAAACGGAACTTATAAATATTATTTAAATGGAATAGAAAAAGAAACAAGTGAAAATAATGTGTATACGTTTTCAGGATTAGCGGAGGGAACAACTTATACAATAAAAGTTGAAACTTTTGATAAAGCTGGAAATAAAGGAAGTCAAACTATAAATGGAACAACTATAACAAGAAATGTTCAAAATACACTTAAAGAAGGAAATTATGTAAATTATATAACAGCTAATAATCGGAACTATCAAATGTATAGTATTATATGGTCCTACGTCAAATTATGGAATACAAATAATATCAGAAAATGCAATAGATAATATATCAATAACAGGTGATGATGATTATAATAATGCAATTGCGATATTAAATAGTTCAGCTGAAAAATATTTAAATACACAGTATGCAACTAGTGCTAGATCAGTAGGAAGTAATCCTACTAGCCCATACTATGAAGGCGGAAGTACAACTTATTACAATAGATATACTATGAAAAATCAAGATAATAATTATATTACAGATAGCAATCAAATGAAAAAATTGGAAATATCATCAACCAATACACCATACTGGTTTGCATCTAGAGAAGTTGTTGGGTTAACTAGTGGAGATTCTTTTAGATTACGTAGTTCAAGAGGAGAAATAGAATGTTTTTTTATAACTCCTAGTGGAGGTAGTGATTGGTTTCAAAACACATTTTCAATTAGACCAGTGTTTACTTTAAAAAATAATCTTAAAATAACGAGTGGAGATGGTAGTCAAAATAATCCGTATAATTTAGGAATTTAATAAATTAAGATTTAAACAATATAATTTAATATAAGAAAGAAGTTCATATGATAAAAGTAAGTAGATAGAAACTACTTTAGTGGACTTCTTTTTTTATAGATAAAATACTATTAACAAAATTTTAAAAATTACAAAAAAGTTAAGCAAAATGTAAAGTTATATGTTATAATACATAAGTATTATAAGAGAATAATAAATTTGGAGGAATAACGTGAGAAGTATGGAGACAAATAAAGTAGAAATAGAAGAACAATTATCTTATATAGAAAAAGTGGCAAAAATAAATGAGGGAAAAAATTATACATATTATATTTTAACTATGGGATGTCAATTAAATGAAAATGATTCTGAAAAGTTATGCGGAATGGCGGAAAAAATGGGATATACGCAAGTAACTGAAATGAGTAGTGCTGACTTAATTATATTTAATACATGTTGTATTAGAGAAAATGCTGAGGACAAGCTATTTGGCAAACTTGGAGAAGCAAAGAAAGTGAAGGAAAAGAGAAGTAGCATTATAGCAATTGGCGGATGTATGATGCAAGAAAAAGAAATGATTAAAAAAATTCATGAAAGTTATCCATTTGTTGATGTTTTGTTTGGAACACATACATTACATAAATTTCCAGAAAATTTATATAAGGCAGTTACAACTAATAAAAAACTAGAAGATATATTAGATATAGATGGAGAAATAATTGAGGGACTTCCAATAAAAAGAGATGACCAAATAAAGGCATCTGTTACAATAATGAATGGTTGCAATAATTTTTGTAGTTATTGTATAGTTCCATATGTAAGAGGGAGAGAGCGAAGCAGAACTCCAAAAGATATAATAGAAGAAATAAGATGTTTAGCAAAACAAGGATATAAAGAAATTACACTTTTAGGGCAAAATGTTAATTCATATCTAAGAGTAGAAAATGAAAAAAATATAGAATATGAGAAATATGAAGGAGTAAACTCATTTGCAACACTTTTAAGAGCTGTAAACAAAATAGATGGTATAGAAAGAATTAGATTTGTGTCTCCTCATCCAAAGGACTTTACAGATGATGTTATTGAAGCAATAAAAGATTGCGATAAAGTTTGTAAACTTGTACATCTTCCACTCCAATCTGGAAGCACAAATGTTTTAAGAGTTATGAATAGAAAATATTCAAAAGAACAATTTTTGAATTTAGTAGAAAAAATGAAAAATAATATACCAAATTTAACAATTTCTACAGATATTATAGTAGGTTTCCCAGGAGAAACAGAAGAGGATTTTGAAGATACTTTGGATGTTGTAAGAAAGGTTAAATTTGAACAAGTTTATATGTTTATTTATTCTAGAAGAACTGGAACTCCTGGAGACAAAATGGAAAATCAAGTTCCAGATGATGTAAAACATAAAAGATTTGATAGACTAAAAGCTTTAGTTGAAAATCAAATAGAAAAAAGAAATAAAGAGTATGTAGGTACAATTCAAAAAATACTTGTAGAAGGAAGAAGTAAAACAAATGAAAATACATATACAGGAAGGACAGATTCTAATAAGGTAGTAATTTTTGAAGGAAAAGAAGAAAATATAGGCAAAGTAGTGGATGTAGAAATAACCTCAGAACATATGTGGTATTTGAAGGGAGCTATTGTAAATGGATAAAGATATAGATAAATTTTCACCTATGATGCAAAACTATTTAAAAACAAAAGAAGATTATAAAGATTGTATTCTATTTTATAGATTAGGTGACTTTTATGAGATGTTTTTTGATGATGCAATTACAGCATCAAGAGAATTAGAACTTACACTAACAGGAAAAGATTGTGGTCAAGAAGAAAGAGCTCCAATGTGTGGAATTCCATATCACGCAGCAGAAACATATGTAGCAAGGTTAATTTCAAAAGGTTATAAAGTTGCTATATGTGAGCAACTAGAAGACCCAAAAACAGCAAAAGGAATTGTGAAAAGAGATGTTATAAGAGTTGTAACACCAGGAACTGTAATAGAAAGTAACCTTCTTGAAGAAAAAAAGAATAATTATATTATGGCAATTTACAAAAATGGAATATATTTTGGTATGAGTGTATGTGATTTATCTACAGGTGATTTTAGAATGACACAAATACGCGATACAAATAATTTTGCTATGTTAATGGATGAAATTTCAAGATATAGTCCGTCTGAAATAGTTGTAAATGAGCTTATGTTTAACTCAACAGAAGAAATCATAAAAATAAAAGAGAGATTTGAAACATATATTTCTAAATCAAATGGTTTTAGCCAAAATGTTAATGAAATAAAAGAAAGAAGTAGAATTGTTAATGAGGATGACAAAGAAATAGAAAAATTGGATGACTATATTTTAGCAATAACTGCTGCAAATGGATTAATTGCATACTTAGTAGATACACAAAAAAACAACTTAGAATATTTAAATAAAATATTATTGTATAATACATCAAAGTACATGAGTTTAGATATAAATGCAAGAAGAAATTTAGAAATAACAGAAAAATTAAGAGATAAAAGCAAAAAAGGTACTTTATTATGGGTTTTAGATAAGACTTCAACATCAATGGGAGGAAGGCTTTTAAGAAGATGGCTAAATGACCCACTAGTAGATGAATGTCATATAAATAGAAGATTGGAAAGTGTTAAGGAACTTAAAGAAGATATAATTCTTAGAGGAGATATAGTAGATTCACTTAAAAAAGTTTATGATATAGAAAGATTGGCAAGTAAAATATCTTATGGGAGTGCAAATGGAAGAGATTTAATATCTTTAAAAAATTCTACAGCACAACTTCCAGGAATAAAAACAATCTTAAGCAAAGCAAAATCTCAAATGTTAAAAGATTTATATGGAGAATTAGACGAGTTACAAGATATATATGCAATTATAGACAAAGCAATTGTAGATGAGCCTCCAATAAGTGTAAAAGAAGGAGGACTTATAAAATTAGGATATGACGAGGAAATAGACAGACTAAAAACGGCTACAACAGACGGAAAAAATTGGGTTTTAAAATTAGAAGCAGAAGAAAGAGAAAAGACTGGAATAAAAGGTTTAAAAGTAGGATTTAATAAAGTATTTGGATATTTCATAGAAGTTACTAAATCAAATTTATCACAAGTTCCAGACAGATATATAAGAAAACAAACACTTGCAAATTGTGAAAGATATATTACAGAAGATTTAAAGAGACTTGAAAATGAAATTTTAGGTGCAGAAGAAAAAGTAATTAATTTAGAATACAATGCTTTTGTTGAGATAAGAGATGAGATAGAAAAAAATGTACAAAGAGTACAAAAATCTGCTAATATAATTTCTATATTAGATGTTTTAGCATCATTTGCAACAGTTGCAGACGATATGAATTATGTAATGCCAACAGTGGATAATAGTGGAATTATAGATATAAAAGACGGAAGACATCCTGTAATAGAAAAGATAATAGGTGGAAGTGAATTTGTGCCAAATGATACATATTTAGATAAAGGAGAGAATAGACTATCTATTATAACAGGACCTAATATGGCAGGAAAATCTACATATATGAGACAGGTAGCATTAATTACTTTGATGGCACAGTGTGGAAGTTTTGTTCCTGCGAGCTATGCTAAAATTGGAGTCGTAGATAAAATATTTACAAGAGTTGGCGCATCGGATGATTTAAGTATGGGACAAAGTACTTTTATGGTAGAAATGATGGAAGTTGCGACAATACTAAAAGAAGCAACTCAAAACAGTCTAGTAATATTAGATGAGATAGGAAGAGGAACATCAACATATGATGGACTTTCAATTGCTTGGGCTGTTGCAGAATATATATCAGATAAGGAAAAATGTGGAGCAAAGACTTTATTTGCAACACATTATCATGAACTTATACAGTTAGAAGAAAAGTTAGAAGGAGTAAAAAACTATTCAATTGCAGTAAAAGAAAAAGGTGAAGATATAATCTTTTTAAGAAAAATAATATCAGGTGGTACAGACGAAAGCTATGGTGTGCATGTTGCTAAACTTGCAGGTGTACCAAAGGCTGTTACAACAAGAGCAAACGAAGTATTACGCTCAATAGAAAGAAAAAATGTATTAAATGAAAAGAAATTGGAAAAAGAAAACAAAAAAGAAACAGCAGGACAACTAGATATGTATAATTATAAATTAGCAGAAATAGCACATGAAATAGATAAAATAGATTTAAATCAATTAACTCCAATAGATGCACTAAATACACTTTTAAAAATGAAAGAAAAGATGAAATAGTTAAACATATCTTATATATGTTTTCTAATATATAAGATATAAAATATGAAAATATGAAAATATGAAAATATGAAATATGATATATGATGTATAAAATTAAAATTTTATATAATTTTAATGAATGGTTTTTTTAAATAAAAAGGAGGAGAACTTTAGATAAAATGAGCGTAAATAGATTAGAAATAGACTTAAATAAGCTTGAATATAATTTAAAACAAATAAAGCAATGTATGGGAAAAGAAATAGAACTTTTACCAGTAATAAAAGCAAATGCTTATGGACTAGGAGCTGTTGCTTTAAAAGATTTACTAGAAAGAAATAACATTAAATATGTAGCTGTTGCTATGATAAAAGAAGCTATAGAACTAAGAAATCATGGATTTAAAATGCCAATAATGGTACTTAATGAAATATTAGAAGATGAAGTAGAGGATATAATAAAGTATAATTTAACTGCTGGAATTTCAACATATGAAATAGCTAGAAAACTTAATAAATGTGCAGCAGATAGGAAAATAACAGTGAAAGTACATATTAAGATAGACACAGGTATGGGAAGAGTTGGATTAATAGCAACAGATAGTAGTGAATTTGAAAAAGATATAGAAACTATAGAAAATATAAAAAAATTAGATAATATTGAAATAGAAGGAATTTATAGCCATTTAGCATCACCAGATGAAGAAAAAGATTATACTAATAAACAAATAAGTCTATTTGATAATTTATTAACTAAACTATCAGAAAGAAATATAGAAATTAAGTATAAACATATTTTAGCAAGTACTGGAATAACAGATTATACTTATGCATGCTATAACATGGTAAGACCAGGTATTATAATGTATGGTCACACATCAAGAGGAAAAGAACAAAAAAAGCTTAATTTAAAACCATGTACTAAACTTTTAAGTAAAGTAGCATATATAAAGAATGTTCCAGAAAATACATCAATAAGTTATGGTAGAACATATGTAACGAAAGGATATACAAAAATAGCTACAGTACCTGTTGGATATGCAGATGGAATAAGAAGAGAGCTTTCAAACAAAGGGTATGTATGTATAAATGGTATAAAAGCACCTATTATAGGCGTAGTATGTATGGATAATTTTATGGATGATGTTTCAAAAATTCCAGATATAAAAGTAGGTGATGATGTAGCAATTTGGGATAATGAAAATATTACTTTAGAAGAAGTTGCAAGTAAATGTAATACAATAGTACATGATATATTATGTGGAATATCAAATAGGGTAGATAGAGTTTACATAGATAAAAAATAATTAATATTAAAAGTAAGAAATACATATGTTTTTGTAACAAAAAAAGGTAGACATAATATAAAAAGCAAATTGTTGACTATTTACCCAATTTATGGTATAATAACTATTGTGAGTGACATAAAATAAATCTATTAGTAAAAGGAGATTTAATATGGAAAATAATGTTTTAATTTTTGGACATAAAAGCCCAGATACAGACACAATAATGTCTTCAATGATAATGGAAAATTTAGAAAAGAAATTAGGAAATGTAAATGCTAAAGCTGTAAGACTAGGTGAAGTTAATAAAGAGACAAAATTTATTCTAGATTATTTAGGAATGGATGCACCAGAATTAGTTTCAGAAATACCAGATAATCAAGAAGTTATTTTGGTTGACCATAATGACCCAGTACAATCTGTAGATAATATTGGAAATGCAAAAGTATTAAAAGTTGTAGATCACCACTGTGTTAACTTCTCAGTATCAAATCCATTATACTATAGAGCAGAACCAGTTGGATGTACAGCTACTGTATTATATAAATTATATAAAGAAAACGATATAGAAATAGATAAAAAAATAGCTACATTAATGCTTAGTGCTATTGCATCAGATACATTAGTTTTAAAATCACCAACAACAACAGAATATGATAAAAAAGTTGTTAAAAAACTAGAAGAGATAACAGGGCTTGATATAAATGTTTATGGTGTAGATATGTTAAAAGCTGGTACAGATATTAGTGACTTTACACCAGAACAAGTAATAAATATAGATTCAAAATTATTTGAAAAAGACAATAAGAAATTTAGAATTGCTCAAGTAAATACAGCAGATTTAGACTCTATATTTAAAAATCAAGTATATTTTGAACAAGCTATAAACAATAACATAGAAAAAGAAAACTTAGACTTTTATGTATTTGCAGCAACAGATATTATAAATTCAAATTCTAAGATAATTTCTTTAGGTACAGATGCACCAGTAGTAGAAAAAGCATTCGGTGTTCCAGTAGAAAACCACACAGCAATGTTAGAAAACGTTGTTTCAAGAAAGAAACAAATGTTACCACCAATCCTAGAT
>ENA-OPTB01001962-OPTB01001962.1-human-gut-metagenome-genome-assembly--contig:-NODE-1962-length-14214-cov-3.091885_pt1 | contig 14214 bp, 11 predicted proteins | sample MGYA00241810_ERZ501911 | MGnify/ENA primary metagenome ERZ501911 (study PRJEB25962, sample SAMEA2042304) | human gut metagenome | biome: human gut; feature: human-associated habitat; material: faeces... | reverse complement strand
CCTTGTTGGCGTTGTTTAGATCCACTAGATTAGATACTTCTTCAACACTTGGCAGGAATACATGCCTTGAAATTGTGTTATAAGCAGTGTTGTTATAACCTTTTTCACTATATTTCCAACAGTTCAAAGGATAGGCTCCTTGTGCATCATCTGGAACGTTTCCCTTTGTATAGATGACCCATTTTGGATTTTCTGTAGTGCCTTCATTATAATACCAATTGTTGTTCGAACCTCCGTTTGGATCAAACCATCTCCATTTTGGATTGGATGCAAAATATCTGTAGGATGCCTGCTTGATATCCGTTGTCTGAATTGCTTTCTGTAGCTTCTCAGGAAGCTGTTTATACCATGTGTTTTCTAGATAGTTATCAATATAGCTTCCTTCATAAGTATTGGAATACTGGCCATCAGGACGCTTCTCATCTGGCGTTTCATATGTTCCAACTTTGTAGTTTCCATCAGAATCTTTGTTTGGTTGGTACTGCATATTGCCAATATTTGTTCCTGAAATCAATCTATAGTTTCCGTCTTCAGTTTGACCCATAACTATATAATCATTTCCTTCAATATTTAGAACTGTACCAGTAGAATAAGATGCTTTTTCCCATTGAGCAGTTAATGTGAAATTACCACATTCTTTAGGAATTGTATCTCCTGGTTGCATGGTTACATCTCCCCATTTCCAACCAGTAAACACATACCCAGTCTTAATAGGTATTTCTGAACTAATGGCATCCTCGCTTTCGTATTTAAAACGTTGAGTGGTGAAAGCATTAAAAGATCCTCCATTCAAATCATATGTCAATGTATAAGTATTTGGAGTCCATATTGGATATAAGTCAATTGTTGTATCATTCTTTTTGAATTCATCTAACACTCCACAATATTCCGCAACATCTTGTGATTTAGCTAACCCTACATTATCACTAACTTCTTTAGTTCCGTTTTTACCAACAATCCATGTGTTAGGCTTTGCGGTATATCCTTTTTTTGTAAGTCGCCTTAAATCACCTAATCCATGTTTTTCGTCATAATAACTTCCAAATAAATGCGTTTCAGATCCTGCTGTGTCTTTTCCACTTACATCATAAGTAACACTATCAAAATGAATCCAAGTCTGAGCACCATCTGCATGGTAATTGATAGTCAGTTTATTTGTATTGAATTCAAAGTAAATTGGAGCAACTAAATTATAAGGATTATCACGTCTTGTTTCTAAGTAATTGGTATCAGCGCCTATACGCCCTTTAATGGATGTGTTAGCACATGAGTTTATCCCAACAAAATGATGACCATCTGTGGCTTTTATATTTTTAAATTCATATGTGTCGCCATAATTCAATATTTCTTTAAAATCACTGACGTTTTCCGCTTTTAAGACTCCATTTATATAAACATCGACCGCACCGTAATTATGACGTTCATTTTCCCGCACTCCATCGAGAATTGAATTCATGTCTAGTTCATATGTGTATTTATGACATTGAATATTAAATGCAAGTCTATCTTTATAAGGTCCACTATAATTTGTATTTGCTAATGTAATATTGAAATCTTCATTAAAGTTTTTGGGGTTTGCTGATTTAATGTTATCTATATGAAACGATTGTTTATCCAAAGTATAGTCAACGAACTGACTTCCACACTTTAACTTGTAATTATTTTGAGAGGTAGTTGTTACATCTAATTCAGTCTGAGCATCCATTTTTCCAGAAACAGAAAAAGAACCTTTGCCACTTTCTTTATCTATGGTTACTTCGCTAGGAATCAAAACGGTATATCCAGAATCTATGTTTGTTTGTGCATTCGCAATATGAACACCACACAACAGAACACCTGCCGTTACGAGTCCACTCATTATTGATATTTTTATTGTGTTTTTCATCTCATCACAAATACCTCCTTACTGTTACATTAAACCACAATTCAAATCCAAACAATTTCTCAGCATTTCTATGGATAAACACAAACAAAATCCTTGCAATACAAACAAAATTCACGTCAACTCTTCTGAAAGACCTTCTCATAACTTTCGAATCTATATCCAGATCAAAACATTACTATGCAAAGTGTGTAAATGAATAGGAAGTTAAGGGAAAGAGCAGGGAAAATGTTTGTTTTTAGGTTTTACGCCAGCGTAAACTCATTAATAGACGGGAAATTGTTTGGGTTTAACGGGATTTTGTTTGTTTTCATTGTGGATGATATACTAGAAGCAGGGAAATGGTGAGAATATGAAAAGAAATAGGTTGATGACAGCTATCTTGATAACTTCATTGATATTGTCTGGATGTGCTGCTTCTAAAAATGATAATGATAAGAAAGTTGATGAGAAAGTCTCTCATAAAGAGCGAGATAAATCCAAATCAAAGAAAAAAGAGGCAGAAAAGAAAGCTAAAGAAGTTAAGGAAACTACGGAAGAAGCATCGCAAGAACAGGAAACGCAAGCTAGTCTGGTTCAAGAAACGCCTGTTGCTACGGGGATTTCGAGTATGTTTACAGATGATGAATTGTTTGCTTTTGCTGATGAAACTGTAAACACATTTTATGCAGAACGTATGTCGTATATCTGTGGGACTCAATTTTCGGTGGGAGAAGGTTCATATCGAAATGATGACGGTTATTATGTAGCTGTATCAGATCCACGAATTCAAACATATGATGATATAGAAAACGTTTATTACCAGAAGTTTTCGAGAAGATATCCAATCTGCTACGATAAGCCATACAACTTAAGTCCACTGACAAAGCGACCTTTTATTGTTATTGATGGTCAACTGTATGAAGCATATTCTGCTATATGTATTAACGGAATCGGATGTAAATATACAGTAGGAGAAATCATTAAGAAAACGGACGATGAATTCTGGGTAAGACTTAACAACTATTGCGAGCTTGACAATTCCACTAATCAAACAGACATTACCTGCTCGTTTGTATGGGAAGATGGTGGATGGAAATACGGTGATTTTAACAATCCTGAATTCTATAAAGTGGGATGATGTTTTTATTTGGCTATGACTTGTTTGATAGGAACGATATCAGGCAAGTCTTTTAATCCAAATCTTTATCAGGTTTGGCTTTTTATATTCTTGATTTTCATCTATTTAAGAACTATAGTATCCATGAATTAGAAACATAAATATATAGATGTTCTTTTGCTTGTATTTAAATACACTAATTCAAGATATTTATCATCCAAAATTATTTGATAAAGAAAGAAGGCTTTAATCATGAAATTATTCAAATATATTCTCTGCTTATTTTGCGCTATATCTTTAACAGCTTGTCACCAAGATGAAAAGCAAGATTTTTGGGAAGCTACCATTGATGCTGTTCAATCCAAATCCAAAGATAATGCGTACTTAAAAAACAACTGGAATATTGGTATAAGTTCAGATGAAGGCAAAAAGCATCAAAATATGGCTGCCCGCTATATCGTAGAAAACGACAATGAAACAACTACTACCATATTTGCTTTGCAAAACCAAAATGATAAAGAATATATATCCTATACATATACAACAGATGTAATTGAAGATACAAAAGAATATCAAAAGACAATAACTATTAATTCAACGAATAAGAAATATACAAAGTATGATATCCAATATAATTACTACGAATTTGAGAATGGAAACTACACATATGGAGAAGACGCAATTGGCTCAATATCAATCAATAAAGATGGCATTACATATGATAATGTTCCACTTTTAAATGAAGCAATCCAAAGCTGCTGTACAATAATTGATGATTTCCAGGAAGAATTTGATATCGATTATGAAGAATATGATTTTGATCCTCTACCATATCAAATGAAGGATTTGAATATTCCAAGTATAGATGAGATTCAGGAGGAAACCGCAACTTCTACAGACTACTATGGAGAACAAAGAATCAACGCAAAAGGATATACACTTGTTGATTGTTTAAGTATTGATAAAGATACAAATGAAGCAACCTATTCAACTTTCAATTACGAAAGACAGAGTGATGAGGAATCAATTCCATGTACACTTTCATTACAAGGTAATAACATTTATCTATTGACGCCAGATATGGATATTGATTTTACTTATTATATTTATAAAACAGACGACACCGTTTACATGTATTCCATAGACTATTCAAGTAATGAAATCATTGAGGATATTACCAACAACGGCGGAAATATGGCCGAGCAAGTTTTAAAAACCACAAATGACAGCTTACGAAAAAAGATTGCAGAACAATAAAGGCTATGACTTGTTTGATAGGAACGATATCAGGCAAGTCTTTTTTGTTTTCTTGGAAAAGCTAAACTATTTCTCGATTGTTTTAAGAACGCTCTCGTAGAACGAAAGTTACTTTTATAACTAATCCTACGAAAACATTATTTACCAAAGTGTGCAATTCGTCGTTGTCGGTTTTCGAAGACGTTGTGCAAGGATTCGAGAAAAGAGAAGGGTATAAAAAAGGACTCCATTTAAGGAATCCTAATGTGTTATATCGTGTTTTATCCGATTTCTCTAGTATAAGCTTACACAATTTTCGGAGCTGATGCAGCTTTAACAGCTGTTTTTGCATAATACTGAGTCAGTTTGGAAGTATCGTTCAATTTTCGAGCTTCTTCAGAAAGTGTCTTAATAGTTCGGTTTGCATCTTTCAAGACTTCATATAATGAGTATTGATTATCTCGAATCTTTTCCAAGTTATCAACAATATCTGATGATTTGTTTATGATTAGGTTTTGCCTTAGCTCGGTTTCATTCAGTTTTTCACGGTATTACGGTGGTGTTATGAAGCAATATAGGTTTTTACAAGTTTTTATTGGTAATATGATGGTGTTACAAATTTTTTGTATGAAAATTAAACACGATATATTTCCTCTCTACAAACCACTTATATTTTGTGTTAAAATAAATCAATAAATCGGTATTTGTTAAGTTGGTAGTAATTTTTTGCAATAATGAAGGTAAAGGAGAGCATTTTATGAGTACAAGAAAGACGATAGGAGGGGCTTTGGGAGCTATCATTGTATTGATAGTAGCTCAAATATTAGCTCAGTTAGTGGCAAGTTTGTTTGTTTTGGTTAAAATTCCAGAAGGTATATGCAATATTATAGCAGGAATTATATATGTTGGATTAGCATTTGTTTTAATTGAATTATTTTCAAAAAGACTACTTAAAATAAAGATAGAAAATTTGGGAATGCCAAAATTTTCAATTAAAGCTAAATGGATTATTGTAGGTGTATTATTACCTGTGACAGTAAAAGCGGTTTATCTTTTTTTCTTTTCTGGAAAGTACGTTTCTTCTGGAATGAATAGTAATCAGATTTTTTCAACACTGAGTGCTGGTATTGTTTTTACAGGCATAGCCGCTGGTTTTGTTGAAGAAATGGTTTTTCGAGGAGTTATTCTAAATCTGTTAAAAGAGAAATGGAATATTAAAGTTGCTGTATTAATTCCATCAGTTTTATTTGGATTCGTACATATTATAGGAATGGATTTTTCCATTGTAAGTAACCTGTTGGTTCTTATTGCTGGAACAATGGTAGGAATAATGTTCTCAATGGTTGCTATTGAAAGTGGTTCTGTTTGGAACAGCGGAATTGTCCATTCACTTTGGAATATTTTAATTATTGGCGGCGGTTTATCAATAAGCGAAAAGGCAGATGAATATTCGGTTATGACATATGTACTTGATTCAAAAGACTTTGTTTTCACTGGTGGAGAATTTGGAATTGAATCATCAATTATTGCACTATTAGGTTATGTTATAGTTACTTTAGCAGCAATATGTATGATTAAGAAAAAAGCAAAAGTGTAATAAGTATCAAAAAACAAATTCCAATTTGTCGATATATAGACAAAACTAGTAATGGGTAAGCCTCATCAATTTACCCGCTTTTTTTTATGCCTTCTATTTAACTATGGGGAGTATTTTGGAGGTTTCTGTGAGGATGTTTTGTCCAAGTTGTAAAAAGAGAAGACCTTCATCGAAAGCACCTGCATCTAAGAACATCTGTGATTACATCTCGAACGCCTAAGAACAAAGAGACTTAATGTTTCTTTGTTTTATTGTGCTTTATTGAGCACTAATAAGTAAACGTAATTCTTAGTTTCATGAAAATATTGACAAAAATGACTAAATTAAACCAGATAATGACTAAATTGAAACGGCTTTTTAGTCCAAATTCTAGACTACGTTACCCGTTCTTACTTTAACGGCTTGTGTTCTGTCTCGCTAAATGCACGGCTTAGTTTCTAGATGCACGTTATAGTTTAACGATGACATGACAATTAGGATAGTTTTATCCTAATTTTTTCTTTACAAGTGATATATGCTGTTATACACTGTTATATAGAAGGTGATACAATGATTATTATCAATAATAGTTCAATGATTCCTATTTATGAACAGATTGTGAATCAAGTGAAACAAAATATTGTGGATGGTAAGTTAAAAGAAGGAGATGCTTTACCGAGTGTTCGTGGTCTATCAAAAGATTTAAAAATATCGGCTTTAACTGTTAAAAAAGCATATGACATTTTAGAAGCGGATGGCTTATGTAAAACAGTTCAAGGTAAGGGTTCGTTTGTGTTGGGGGTAAATCCTGGTTTGGTACATGAGCAGCGTGTAGTTGAAATCCAAAAGGATTTAGAGAAGGTACTTGATAAAGCGAAATCTTACGATTTGTCAAAGGATGAAATTAGAGATTTATTTGATATCTTGATGGAGGAATAATAGTATGCGGTTTGTAAAGACATATAATGATTTTAAATTGGATTGTAAACTTAAATTAAAGCCAGGAACAATAACGGCTTTGATTGGTCGAAATGGTTCGGGTAAGACAACTTTATTTAAGTTGTATCTTGGTTTGATTGAAGATGATGATAAACATACAAATCAAGTGAATAAAGAAGAAATTGGTGTTGTGTGGAATGATTCGAGTTTTAGTTTGGTTTTAAATGTTCTTGAAATTAAAAAGATTCTAATGTATTCCTATAAACATTTTGATTGTGATTATTTTGATTCTATGATTTCACGATTTGAATTGGATCCAAAGAAACCATTAAAAGAATATTCTACAGGTATGCTTTCAAAACTGAAGATTATTATTGCGACAAGTCTTCATGCGAAAATATTATTGTTGGATGAACCAACGAGTGGTTTAGATGTGATTGCACGAAATGAAGTATTAGATTTGTTGCGGGATTATATGGAACAAAATGAAGAGGCTTCTATATTGATTAGCTCGCATATCTCAAGTGATTTGGAGGGTTTGTGTGATGAATTCTATTTCATTGAAAAAGGAAAAATCATTCTGCAAGAACAGGATCTAGAATCATATGCATTATTAAAGGGTGTAGATGAAACTGTGGATTTAAGCTATGCATTAAAAAGGATAGGCACGACGTATCTTACAAATGAAAGACAATTTTATGTAGAAAACTATCCAAATCTAGTCATTGAAAAAGCACATATTGATGATTTGATGGAATATATGATAAAGGGGGAAACTATATGAAGGGTTTGTTAGTCAAAGATTTCTTGTTGATGATAAAAAGTAAGAAAGTCATATTGTTTATGTTGTTCATTGGAATCATTGGTGGGATAAATGATATTTCATTTGCGACAGGTTATATCTTGATGGTTCTTGCGATATTAAGCTTATCTACAATTTCGTATGATGAAGCCAATCACGGATTAAATACATTATTTACTTTACCCATTTCTAAATCGGATTATGTGAAAGAAAAATATTTGTTTTCTTTGATTATTACAGGGATTGGTTTTGTGTTTGTCACAATATTAGGTTGTTTTAGTAAAAGTGGTTTCATGGAAACACTTATAATCTTATCAACAGCTTTGTTGTTGTTAGCTCTATCTTTGCCTTTTCAATTAAAGGAAGGTAATGAAAAAGGAAGAATTGTTTTGTTTGTGGTTGTGTTTGGATGTACTTTCTTATTCGCTTTCTTAAATCAATTTATTCCTAAATTCTTTGAATCTATAGAATCTGTATTGAATACATTAGATCCTATTATGTTTAGTGTAGGTTTATTGATTACAAGTTTTATTCTATATTTTATTTCTATGATGATTTCAATTCGTGTATACAAAAACCGTGTTCTTGATTAATTCACCAGTTTACCTACAATGTGATTGATGATATTCGCAATTTCTTCACAAGATTCAATACATCCTGCATCGATCCATTGTTGAATCGTGGCTAGAGATCCAAAAAGGATGTAGTTTTTGATATATGGATCGTTTTGCGAAACTTGTTCAAGTTGATTGTTGATGGAATCGAGTGCTAGAACTTGTTTAGGAAATTCATTGTCGACATTGCATTCAAAAAAGATTTTGATGGTTTCTTTATTGGATTTTAAAAATTGGAGTAATTGAATAAAAGAAGTTTCTTTTGGCTGATCATTTAATTGTTTATTGATCAATTGTATGACTTCTTGCTCCATTTCTTTAATGACATCATATTGACTGCCATAATACTTATAGAAGGTTGAACGATTGATATCGGCCTTTTCACATAAGCTAGAAATGGTGATCTTATTGATGTCTTTTTCTTTTAAGCATTCAAATAAAGCTAGACGAATACATCTTTTCGTCATTTGTATTTTTCTATTCATAATCAACACCTGTTGCTTTCGTAACAATATGTTAAAATCAGTCGATTGAAAAATCAAGAGATAATTTTCTATAATTAAGAAAATATGGAGGGCTTTTTATGCTTCAATGTAAAAATATTATAAAAGATTATGTTTCAGGAGACGAAATTGTACATGCATTAAAAGGTGTATCACTTTCTTTTCGTGAACATGAATTTGTTTCAATACTTGGACAGAGTGGATGTGGTAAGACTACATTTCTAAATATTATTGGTGGTTTAGATCATTATACTTCGGGTGATTTAATTATCAATGGAAAGAGTACAAAGGATTATAGTGATAAAGACTGGGATACGTATCGTAATCATCAGGTTGGTTTTGTGTTTCAATCCTATAATCTAATCATGCATCAGAGTGTTTTAAGTAATGTAGAATTGGCTTTAACACTAACGGGAGTCAATAAAGAGGAAAGAAGAAAAAGAGCTATAGAGGCTTTAAATAAGGTTGGACTTTCGGATCAAATTCATAAAAAGCCAACCCAGATGTCGGGTGGACAAATGCAGCGAGTGGCCATTGCCCGTGCTATTGTCAATAATCCAGATATTATTTTGGCCGATGAGCCAACTGGTGCTTTGGATAGTGCAACAAGTGTGCAGATTATGGAGATCTTAAAGGAAATCTCAAAAGATAAGCTTGTCATTATGGTCACTCATAATCCGCAATTGGCCGATGAATATTCGAGTCGAATTATTCGCTTAAAGGATGGTTCTTTAGTATCGGATTCCAATCCTTTTAATGAACAAGAAATGAATGTGGATACGAGTGTGTTAAAAAGACCTGGCATGTCTTTTAAAATGGCTTGTTCATTAAGTTTAAATAATTTAATGACAAAAAAGGCACGTACATTTTTAACTTCTTTTGCCGGAAGCATTGGCATTATTGGAATCGCATTGATTATGTCATTGTCGCATGGTATGCAGTCTTATATTGATCAAATGGAAAATGATACTATGGCCAGTTATCCGATTGAGATTCAGGCTAATTCAAGTGATATGTCTACGTTAATGACAACGATGATGGGCATGAAGAAAAAGACAGAAGAACATACGGATTCTAAAATCTATTCTCGTCCTTATGTGGAGGATGTATTAGAATCTTTATCGAGTTCAAAAAAGAATAACTTATCGGCTTTTAAATCGTATATTGAAAGTAGTAAGGGTAAAGAATTTAGAAAGACGGCGAAAGCAATTGAGTATGATTATAATTTAAATTTACAGGTTTACAATGAAAATACAGATTCTGGCTTAGTGCAAGTATCGCCAAATGGCTTGTTGGATAAATTAGGAATGTCAGATATGATGTCGATTCAATCGCAATTCATGGATTCAAGTGCTATGACCAATGATCAAGTATGGCTTTCTTTACCCGAATCGAAAAAGCTTCGAGATGATGAGTATCAGCTTGTCGAAGGTAAGTGGCCAACAAACTATAATGAGGTGGCTTTAGAGGTCGATGAGAATAATGAGATTACCGATTATGCACTTTATTCTTTAGGATTATTGGATCAGGATGAATTGGTTAAGAATTATCAAAAGATTTTAAATGGAGAGACGGATAAGATTTCAAAGACAAACCTAGAATCGTATAGTGTGGATGATATCTTAAATTTGAAGTTTAGTTTGGTTCTAAATAGCGATTTATATCAAAAGGTAAATGGTTTGTGGATCAACCAAAGTGAAAATGAATTGTATATGAAGGATGTTGTTTCTAAGAGTCCTGAAATCAAGGTGGTTGGAATTATTAAGCCAAGTGAATCCACGGTTTCACAACCAACAATGGGTGGTGTGTATTATACAAAGGCTATGGAAGAGTATGTAACTTCTAAGACGGAGAATGCTCAAATTGTAAAAGAACAAAAGACAAATCCAAATATCAATATTTTTACGCAGACCGAGTTTGCTTCAGGTCAAAAGATGAGTATGTCAAATCTTACAAATGAGCAGATGATGCAGCTTTCGAGTATGTCGCAAGAAGAATTGATGAATTACATGAATACGTATAATGAGAATATCAATGCGACGTATGATTCAAATTTGACTAAACTTGGTGTTGTAGATTACTCAAATCCGACAAAGATTTCTTTGTATGCGTCAAGTTTTGATGGAAAAGAAAAGCTGGGTGATTTGATTACTTCTTATAATAAGAAGCAGACAAAGAGCAATGTGATCACATATAATGATTTTATTGGAACGATGTTAAGTTCTGTGACAAGTGTTGTGAATATTATTAGTTATGTTTTGATTGCCTTTGTATCTGTATCACTCATTGTATCAAGCATCATGATTGGTATCATTACGTATATTTCAGTATTAGAACGTACAAAAGAGATTGGTATCTTACGCTCTATTGGTGCTAGTAAGAAAGATATTACACGTGTATTTAATGCAGAAACATTCATTATTGGATTGATCAGTGGTGTATTAGGCATATTGATTACACTTGTATTGAATGTTCCAATTAGTGTGGTCGTTGAGAATATGACAGGTGTTTCGCATATTGCCAAATTACCAGTCAATGGAGCTGTATTCTTGATTTTCATTGATTTAGTATTAACGATTCTTGCAGGATTGATTCCATCCAAGATTGCAAGTAAAAAAGATCCTGTAGAGGCATTAAGAAGTGAGTAATCACTTCTTTTTTGGTATAATACCTGCGAGGTGATTTCATGATTCGAAAAGGAACGATTGAAGATGCAGAAATATTATCTAAGGTAGAAGCAACTTGTTTTCCACCCAATGAAGCAGCGACTTCAAAAGAGATTCAAGAAAGATTAAATGTATATGCGAATCATTTTCTTTTATTGTTCGAAAAAAATCAATTGATTAGTTTTATCGATGGTTTTTGTACAAACCAAAGAGATTTAATGGATGAAATGTATAGTGATGCTTCGATGCATGATGAAAATGGTGACTGGCAAATGATATTTGGATTAAATACATTGCCGGATTATCAAAAAAATGGTTATGCCGCTAAGATCATGAATGTGATGATTAATATGGCTAGACAAGAAAACCGAAAAGGATTAGTGTTAACTTGTAAAGATAGATTGGTGCCTTACTATAGTAAGTTTGGATTTAAAAATGAGGGTGTATCCTCAAGTGTTCATGGTGGTGTAGTTTGGTATCAAATGCGATTGGAGTTTTAGATGAAAATAATTCAAAAGGTAAAGAAATATCAGAAGAAAAAAGCAAAAAAAGCCGCAAAAGAAGAGTTGAAACAGATGATTCCTACGTTAAGAGGTCAATTGAATGAAGTGACTTCTGGTTTGGATGAATTAAATGGTCTTCTTAAAAAGATTACACGTTCATGAAGTCAAAGATTTATTTAGCTATCGATTTAAAGTCTTTCTATGCTTCTTGTGAATGTGTCTCTAGAGGATTGGATCCTTTAACTACAAATTTAGTTGTTGCGGATGCTTCTAGAACAGAAAAAACAATATGTTTGGCTGTATCGCCTTCTTTAAAGCAGTATGGAATTGGTGGAAGGTGTCGTTTGTTTGAGGTGAATCAAAAGGTAAGGCAAGTGAATGCCAAAAGGAAAAAGGGATTTTTGCGTTTTGATGGTAAGTCGAGTGATGATGAAATCTTAAAAAAGAATCCTAGATTTGAAGTCGATTTTTTAATTGCACCTCCAAGAATGAAATACTATTTGGATATCAGTACGCAAATCTATAATATATATTTGAAGTATGTTTCAAGCCAAGATATTCATGTATATTCTATTGATGAAGTGTTTATTGATGCGACGCCATATTTAAATACGTATCAATTAACACCCAAAGAGTTCGCGATGAAAATGATTTTAGATATTTATGAAACAACTGGCATCACGGCTACAGCAGGTATTGGTACGAATTTATATCTTGCCAAGGTGGCAATGGATATTGTGGCCAAACATAAAGATCCAGATGAAAATGGGGTTCGTGTTGCGGCTTTAAATGAATGTAGGTATCGTAAATTGTTGTGGAATCATAAGCCTTTGACTGATTTTTGGCGTGTTGGAAAAGGATATGAGAAAAGATTGCATAAACTAGGTATTGATACAATGGGTAAGCTTTGTACCTTTAGCTTGGAACATGAGGATGTTTTGTTTAAGACATTTGGTGTAAATGCCGAACTATTGATTGATCATGCGTGGGGGTATGAGCCTTGTACAATGGAAGATATCAAGGCATATAAGCCAGAAAAGAATAGTATTGGTTCGGGACAAGTTTTATCTTGTGGGTATGAAAAAGAAAAGGCTAAGATTTTAGTAAAGGAAATGGTGGAATCTTTAGCTTTAAGTTTGGTGGATAAGGATTTGGTGACAAATAAAGTGGTTCTTACTATTGGTTATGAAGCAAATGCGGATTATACGGGCGAAACGATGGTTGATTTTTATGGACGTGTTTTGCCGAAAAGCTTAAATAAAATTGTTCATTTACCTCAAAAGACAAATGCGAATTCAATTCTAATTCAAAATATATTAGACGTATATGATCGGTATGTGGATTCTAGTTTATTGGTGCGAAGAATCAATGTAGCAGCAATAGAAGTAATAGATGAAAAGAATCGTGGCTTTGAACAGATTGATTTATTTTCAAATGTGGATGAAGAAGAATTAAAGAAGGAAAATGATCTTCAAAAGGTGACTTTAAAAATAAAGAATAAATATGGTAAGAATTCGATCTTAAAGGGAACGGATTTTGAGAAGGGTGCCAAGGCAAAAGAGCGAAATGCGCAGATTGGAGGGCATAAGGCATAATGGATGAAAGATGGTATACAATGGATCGCCCTAAAAGTAAATATCCAAAGATGTCTATGTCAGATCGTGCCGCTCAATTTGCACCTTTTGCAGCTTTAACTGGTCATAAAGAAGCTGTGATAGAACAGGGTAGAATCACGCAGGAAAAAAGAATTTTATCGAATGAAGAAAAGCTTGAAATCAATGAGAAAATCGTTGAATTGATGAATTTAAAATCAAGATGTAGAATTATTTATTTTGAGAAGGATAGGACAAAAAGTGGTGGTCAGTACATGGAGAGTGTTTTATCTTTTAAGCGTATAGATGAATTGAATAAGGTGTTATATTTTAAAGAGAATATTCAAATACAAATAGATGATATTGTAGATATTGAAATATTGGAACATTGACTTGTTCCTTTTTCTTTGGAAATACGAAAAAAAACAGCCATTGGCTGCTTGATAGAGATTGCATTCCTAATTTAAAACGCTTGTATTGTTGTCTTGTGAAGTTTATGCCTTTCAATCGTTTTAAATAGAATACTTGTTAGTGGAAAGATGATATCTTTTATTATGGGATATCGAACATGAGTATCAGATAGAAAATATTCTGAATACATTTATGTATAGTGCAATCTAAGAACACTCGGGACTTTAGTCATGAGATGAATTAGGTGTGCAGATGTTAGATAAATAAATTAACAATAAATGATAAATATAATGATTTAATCATATACATATGTTATAATATAGATGAGGTAAAAACATATGGAAGTTGTTAAAGGAAGAGGCTATGTCTATTCTATACAGTATCATATCGT
>ENA-OPTB01001960-OPTB01001960.1-human-gut-metagenome-genome-assembly--contig:-NODE-1960-length-14229-cov-2.858967_pt1 | contig 14229 bp, 8 predicted proteins | sample MGYA00241810_ERZ501911 | MGnify/ENA primary metagenome ERZ501911 (study PRJEB25962, sample SAMEA2042304) | human gut metagenome | biome: human gut; feature: human-associated habitat; material: faeces... | reverse complement strand
CAGCACCGCCACAAGCGGAATATCTTGTCTCGGATTGTCAATAACCCGCAGCAAATTTAGCATTGTCTGCACTTCCAATGTTGCAAAATATCCGGTCTTTTTGGGTGCCATCGCCGGAATACCCATATCCGCCAACGTCTCTTGAAATTCTTCCGTCCATCCTTTCATACTGCGCAGCAATATGACGATATCCCGGTATTCTATCGGACGATACCCGCCTTTATCGGATACATACATCGGATGATCTCCCTGCACCATGTCGCGGATCTTCTGTCCGATTGCCATCGCTTCCAATTCGCGCTTTCCAAAATCATTATCCTCCTGAGCATCCATATTAAGCAAAATAATTTCTGTCTGATCCGCTGTCCGCTCTTCGCATGGATCAAATACTGCCCCCGGAACTAATTTTGCCGCATCATCATAGGCGATGCCGCCAAAGTCTTGACGCATGATCCGCTCAAAAATATAATTGGCCGATTCCAATACTGACGCACGGCTTCGAAAGTTCTGACGCAGATCGATCCGACGATTTCCGCCTTCTTCCGTATCATAAGCATGGTATTTCTCCATAAACAGATCCGGTCTCGCTAAGCGGAACTGGTAAATGCTCTGCTTAACATCACCCACCATAAACAAGTACGGACTTTGCTCCGGACCACGGCTGATGCTGGTCAGTATCATTTCCTGGACATAATTGCTATCCTGATACTCATCCGTCATGATCTCTTCATAATACTCCTGCAATTCTTTCGCCGTTGCACTTGGCACGCTATTTCCATCCTCGTCTCTCGTCACCAGGATCTGCAGTGCAAAATGTTCCATATCTGCAAAATCAATGATGCCGTCTTCTCTCTTTTTCTCGGCAAATGCCTTTCCAAAATCGATTGTCAGCTGTACCAATTCACGGACAGGTGCATCCATTTGCTGCATCATGGCGAGCATTTCTTCCGGGGGTTCCGCTAACATTTCTTTTTGTAACTGTTCAATACCTTTATCCCTATAGCTTGCCCGAAGTGCTTTTATTTGCTCCTGAAGTTCCTTATCATGCTTATTGCCGCGAATCGCACTCAATCTTCCAAATGATATCTTTCCGATCCCATCACAAAGTTCCTGCAATGTCTTGCATTCCCGCAGCTCTTTGATCTGCTGCCATTCTGTCTGGATCGTAGGCGTATATGCTTCCAAACCAACCCCATCTACACTGATCTGATATGCCGCAAATGCTTTCTTTTCACATTCTGCAACAATCATCTGCACGTCTGCAATATATTTTTCCATCCACTCCGTTTGTTCCATTTCCTCTACAGAACGCAATGCATAGGAATTCTTCCATTGCTCCAATTGCTCATCCGGAAACGGATAACTTTGTGCTAATTCGTATAACTTCAATACTATGGATTCAATTTCTTTGTCTGTTCTTCCTGTCGCAAACATCTGCATCGCATCCAAAAATACCTGATTTTCCTTTTGGCGTGCATCCGCATATTTCTGCTCCAACACCTCACCAAGAACAGCCTCTTTCATAATCTTTAGATCTGTCTCGTCCCCTACTTGAAACATTGGATCTAGATCGATCACGTGAAAATAATTGCGTATGATATGTTGGCAAAAGCTGTCAATCGTCGTGATCTGCGCATTATGTAACAATCCGATCTGCCGCTGTAAATTATCGTCATCCGGTGTCTGTTCTAATTTTTGCTGTAACGCCTCACCGATTCGCCCACGCATTTCTGCTGCAGCCGCTTTTGTAAATGTCACTACGAGAAGACGGTCAATGTCAACCGGCGTCTGCCTATCTGTGATCCGACCAATAATTCGTTCTACCAACACGGCTGTTTTACCGGATCCCGCCGCTGCAGAAACTAGTATGTTACTATCTCGCAAATCAATTACTTTCTGTTGATCCGCAGTCCATTGTGGTTTCATCGCGTCTCCTCCTTTCCTGATGCCTCGTTCCCTTTCCTATCCTCTGATGGAACAACATCATTTACTTCGTTTCCCTTCCTATCCTCCGATGGAACAACATCATTTACTTCGTTTCCTTTCCTATCCTCCGATGGAATATCACTCTCTCTGCGTATCTCCGAAAATACATCATCGTTTGTCTTTGGCCATATTTTTCGATATGAATTGCCGGCAAGTTTTGCATCAAATCCACAGATTCCATGATAATTGCAATAATCACAGGCACAAGATTTCATACTGTCCGCCTTTTGGTACGGATGCATACTCGTCTCTCCTACTCCGATCTGTACACCGATCTCCTGCAGCTTACGCTCTGTAAAGTCAATCAATTCCTTGAAATTTTCCGTTGTGATCGTAGCCGCATTTTTCTTAAGCATTCCATCTTTTTTTGTTCCGACCGGTACGACCAAGGATTTTGCAGAAGCCGCTAATGCCCCCTCTTCTCCGGCCAACGTCGCATCTAATGATGGCAGAACCGGATCTTCCTCATTTACCAATCCTCGCATGAGCAGTTCATTCAGCAGATATGTTCTCTTCTCCTCGAAATCCAATCTGCTTGTCACAAACGGATCTTCTATATGATAATATAGGACACCCGCAGGAATAACCATTTTCTTACTTCTACGTGTCTGTTTATCCACTGCTGCCCGAAGATACACCATAAGCTGTAATTGCAGTCCATAATAAAGGTCTGACAGTGACAGATCCTTCTTGCCGGTTTTGTAATCCACGATCTTAACGTAAATATTTTCCTCAGTTTCCATCGTATCAATACGATCCACGCGGCCAATATACGTCTGCTTTTCTTTGTCCATCCGGAAGCTTACCTCACTGTCTACCGTATCGAACTTCCCCAGTTTCATTTGCTCCGTGATCGCCCAAACAGTCCGAAGCATAATACGGCGCAATCGCTCTACCAGACTGGCATCCCTCTCCGTATCGTACAATAAACCGTTTTTGTATTCCTCCACCGTATGGTTCAAACACTGATTTGCCAATATATGCTGCTGCTCTTCATCAACATCTGCCCACCCGATATGCCGGTCAAGAAGCGTCTTTGTATAGCGTTCCAGTGCCTCATGCACAATATTTCCAATATCAAAAAACTGAACTTCATGTTCCATTCGCTCCTCTAGCTGCAGCCCATACTGCATATAATACGCAAATGGGCAGGCACTGAACTTTTCAAACTGCGATACGCTGCCGGTGATCACTTCGTGATACAATGCCGTTGCCGCCTCTTTCGAGATCTTACTCTCTGGTGCGATATATAATGCAGCATCTATCAGGCGATCCAACTCACCACGATGATTCAGCATTTTCTTCTGTCCGTCTTTTGGGGCACATGCTAACTCCTGCTCCTGCAAGCGATATTGTCGATACAATTCGTTCCAAGCAGCATTATCTTGCCATCCCATTCGCAGACCTCGGATCAAATACCCTCTGCCGTAATCATCTCTCAAAATATCGCGCAATCTACCACGCGACTCTGCTACATTTTGAATCTGAAGTTTTGGAAAAATATTCTGAACCCGATCGATCAAATACGCCTGCTGTAAAGCAGTTCCATCGTTAGCAGTTGCACTATATGTCAAATACAGCCTCTGTGATGGTTTGGTCAAACATAAATACAGATAGAACTGTTCGGTATATATTTTCTCTCTTGCGGTAGGTGCCAATGCATAGCTTTCTCCCGCCAAAAACTCTCGTTCTGCATCGGATAAAATACCGCCGCCATCTCCGGTCATTGGAATATTTCCGTCATTAACACCCAGCAAAAATAGATACTTGATTCCATATAAACGTGTTCTTGACAGATCTCCTACCATAATCTGATCCACTCCAGGCGGTATCAAACCAATACGCGCCTCATCAAATCCGGTATTCAGTATTTCAATAAACTCTGCCAAAGGCATTTCTTCATCCCCCAGCAATGCCACCAAGCGATCAAGTACTTCTATGATCACATCATAAATCTGTTCATATTCTTTGACCGCTTCAAAATTTCCCTCTTCCCTAAACCTCTCTATACGTTTCTGAATTTGCAAATAAATCTGCTCCCGCTCCATGAAATCACAAATTGTTTCCGCATATTCACGCACACGATGCTTGCCACGCGCAATACGTCCATAGAAATCCGACAATCGATCCCACGTTTCCTGTCTCAGCCAATTGATCGTTTCCGAGGCTTCTGTAGCTATGTCTTCTGCCTTTCTTCGAAAAACATATCCGGTGTCCCATTCTTTTTCCCAGTTTTTGTGCCCTCGAACTCCAGATGCCAGCAGAAAATTGTCCAAAAGCTGCACAGCATTTTCCCACTCTTTTATCCCATTTGTTGGACACCCTGTACGCTGTATAAATCCACTCTTTAACAGTTTGATCATACTCTCATAATCAAAATCCTTACGCAACACATCTAACATACTGCTTATCGTATCCACAACCGGATTTGCAAGTATGCTCTTCTTTTGGTCTATGAAACAGGGCATCCCTTTGCGCTCCATTTCTCCTTTGATCAACGTCCCATAAATGTCCATATTTCCGGTCACGATCGCTACGTCGCGATATCGAAAGCTTTCCTGTTCACGAAGTGCCATGATTTCCTCGATCATAAAATGCCCCTCGTCCTCTGGCTGCCGCAAACAATGGACCGTAATATTTTGCACCTCTTCTTTATATGGTCTGACCGGATAACGGAATAAATTTCGCTCCAAATATCCAAGCTCAACATTATCCGCGAAACGCGTCTCCTCTTTTACGGTACCTGTCCAAATTGGTTCTGCAATGTCGCAATGCTCTTCTCTTGCTATTTCTGTTAAATGATAAATGGTTTTCTGACTCAGATAAAAGAGCTTATATTTCTTATCCATTTTCCAAACCTGTTCCCGCTTGTCCAATGTCACTGTAACATTCACCTGACCACATACGCGCAACAGCTTTCGCAGCAGCTTATACTGCACCGGTGTAAATCCTGTAAATCCATCCAGATATAATATACTGTCTTTCAAAATATTGGACCGCTCTGCTACATCCGCAAATACGGTGAGTATTTCTTCAGAGGTAATGTAGTTATCCTGCAGATAATCCAAAAATGCGGCATACGCCACTTCTACATCCTGCAGTTTCTGCCGCAAAACCGGGTGCGATTTTGCCGATTCTTTCATCTGTTCCAATCCATCCGATGCAATATCATACTGCATTAATTCCGATAAAAATGATTTTATCTCTGCCACATATCCCTTTTTATGTATATTTCGCCCAAAATATGTCAACTGATCTTGCAGCCCCATCAATACCTTTTTTAGTATCATCGTCTTACCCAGATCATCGATAACCGGTGCCATTCCTGCACCCGTCTCGCCAAACACACGAAAAGCAAGGCGCGGAAAACTCTGCACCTCTATATTCCACAGACCGTGACGCTCACTCAATGCGACAAGATTTCTTTGTGTTTGCATTGTAAACTGCTCCGGCACAACGACAAAGATCTGCCTCTTCATATCTTTGCTCGCCATTGCTGCGGCCTGATGCTCTATGTACCATGTTTTGCCTCCACCGGCATTTCCTAATATAAATTGTAACCCCATATTTTCCTCCGTATTTATTTCTTTCATGATTTATAGTATACCACGTTCAAAATATTACGGTCTATCACTTTACGGTTTGATTTGCCGCACCTTGTTCCTCTAAAATTTCCTCTACCGCATCAACAATGATCTGTTGCGTGTACTTGGACTCTTTCGTCAGCTCCACCTCTTCTGGCGCAACTCCCGCTGCGAGCTGGTTGGATACACTTTTCACTGCCGGCTCCATTAATGGATACATCGTTGTAATACTTTCATCTAATGGAACAATCTTTACGGACTTAATATGATCCGTATCTAATGCCACCTCTAAACTGGCAGTACTCTCCCCTAATGTGATATCCTTCGTATATATCCCTGCCTGATATCTTTCATTTGCGTCAGCAGTATCTTGTTTACCTTCTGATCTCCCTTTTCCAACAAACAAATATACGATGAGTAACAGTAATATAATTCCAACACCGGCAAAAATTGCTGTATATATTAATTCTTTCATTCGTAAAACAATAATTTTAGTTCCACGCATCCTGCTATCCCCCACAACGATTCACTCAGCCAGCACCTTTATAACAGTACATAACCTACATCCTTTATTATCCTATTATTATGAATGCTCTCTACGAAATAGAACTCGCGATCCACGTTTTCTTTTTGCAAATTTACTTTTTTCGTCCAAATAAAAAAGCAAAGCCAGCACTTTGCGATGATGTCACACTACACAACAGCAGTTTCCTATTAATTAAAGAAAACAGCCATACAAACAAATTCTCCTTGTCCGTATAACTGTCCTCTTTTATACAAGGCGTTCATCTAACGCCAGACTCATCTATTCTCAATTCATTATTTTCATTACTTAGGATCACTTTCCTCTTGATCTTCAAACGCCTCTTTCCAAATTCCCTGACGCTCATTTGCCTTTTCCTGCTTACTTTCTTCCTCACGCAGATCATTTTCTCTCTCAATATTACGGAAAAATTGTCTGGCAAAACCACTGATCGTCAATATAAGGCATGCCGGTCCCAATATAATGCCAAAAAACAATAATGTCCAATGTAATTGATAGAACACCAAATATTCTACAAACAATGTCACAAGCAAAAACAAGGTTTTCAAAAAATATTTTACACAAATTGAATACGAATTACGCAATGTGTTGACGATCGTATTTTCGTATCTCGCTAACAGTGCATATGCATATAAAAAATGCATTACGGTCATTACAATAGCGATCACGCCGACTACGGTGCACAGTGTTCCATACCTTTCACTAACACGTGCTAATTGAAAATCCAAATAAATGGCATACATAGCAAACAATTGAATAAGCCCGATCGCACTTCCCTTAAACAAATTTGCCTTAAACTCTTTCAAAAATGGTCCTGCAATATAACCTTCCTCTTCATCCACCATTTTCAGCGTAATTGTAAATGCTGCGGTTGTAGATGCTCCAATCGTTACAATCGGAATACTACAAAGTATCCACATCGCATTTAACTTCAACATATCAAACAAACGGCTCATAAACTTATATAATCCGCTGTCCAAACTAAATAATTTACTCATATTATTTCACATTCCTGCACACTATATGTGCATTTAATCTCCATTCTATGATTAAGCTGTTAAAATGCCGCTTAACACTTTTATCTAATACATAGATACAGAATGGGCTGCTTGCATTAACAAACAGCCCGTTCCATTATTCTCAAGTTCATATGAACTCAAATTTTACCGTGTAATTGCATCTTCCAATGCTTTTCTTCTGGAAGCCTGGTTACGTGACCACTCAACGCACTTATCATAACCATACTTCTTAGCGCTCTTCTTCATACTTGCAACAACGCTGTCAAACTTTTTGTCAGATTTAGCATAGATTGCTTTCCAAGAAGAGTTCTTGATCTCAGTTGTAACCTGATTCCAAGTAGTCTTAAGAGTAGTATCCTGAGTCTCCTTGGAGAATGATGTACCAGGAGCTACAGTATATTTACCTTTCTCCATGTACTCATTGATCGTTGTACAACCAGTCTTATCACGCCAATCTTTCTCGATATCGCTAGATGGAGTAGCGTTGTAGCTTGCCCAGCTCTCTTTGTTGTATGTCTCACCGTCAGAATCCGGGTTAGAAGCATCGAGAGACCATGTTACGTTGTTGATCTGCAACTCGCCATCATGGTAAGATCCCTTATAACCGCCACCCATTGTGGTATTCTTATCTTTCTGACATTTCATTCCGACATCTGTCAAGTATGCATGTTTCTGATCATCATAATCCCAAGTATAACCCTTTGGACCATATTCCATTGTCATACGACCCTCTGGAGTAGCGAGATAGTTGATAATTTCCATACATTTCTCAGGGTACTCAGTCTTAGCACCGATAGACCAAACTCTATCTCCACCCTGTGTATTCATACCATAAACGATTGGTGAAGCATCTTCTGGTTTCATGCAGTACATAAGCTTGCCGGCAGATGTATGCTCTTTTGTGTTGTAACCAAGAGATCCACTGTAGTTGAAGATGGAGAACAATGTACCACCATTCTGAACCTTAGCGATCATCTCATCATATGTCTGTGTCATAGAGTCAGGGTCGATCAATCCATCCTGATACAGATCGTTGAACCACTTCAACATCTCAAGATATGGACCATTCTCTTCCAATGCATCATGATACTTACCATTGGTTGGATCATATAATCCAAGTGCCAACTCATCGTATCCATAATATGCAGTAGCCATAGCCTTAACATACATTACCATTGCATCATCCCAGTCTGGCCATAAGGATACAGCGTATACCTTATTACCGGAATCATCAGATGGGCAAAGCTTCTGCATGTTCTTCAGCATTTTGTGGTAATCCTGAAGATTTTTAATCTTTGGATAACCAAGTTTCTTGTAAAGATCCCAACGAGTATCCCATGTATAGAAGAAGGACTCATGATCTTTACTGTTCAATGCCACGTTAGCACCAAAACCATAGAGCTTGTCACTGGCACCATTTGTGATTGTCTTTGTCAACTCTTTGTTTTTCTTAAGAGCATCCGGCATGTTTTTCTTGATGTATGGGCCGTACTCATCTAATACATTGTCATCTTCCCATCCGAATAATAAATTATTCTTTACAGCCAAAGGATACTTATCATTATCAGCACCCCATACAACAATATCACCTAAGTTACCACTTGTCATACGTGTCTCAAACACGCCATCTCCCTCAGGAATGATATTCAACTCTACGTTGAATTTCTTCTTAAGGATGTCTGCAGACCAACCGATCTGCTTTCCGGAGAAGTTTGCCAACTGACTGTATACGTTCAATTTGATAACTTCGTTCTTTTTGCTTCCACAACCTGTTAATGCAGATGCAGAACCAATTACCATACTGGAAGCCAACAGTACAGAAAGTAACTTCTTTGAAAAAAGTTTTCTCATAATTTTCCTCCATTCTGAAGCGTTTTAATTCTTCTTATTTTTAAGTTCGAATGGCATTACACCATTCGAACTCATTCACTTTACGATTTGGTTCACTAAACCATCAGTGTACCAATATACATTAACCCTTTACAGCACCAAGCATAATACCTTTTTCGAAATATCTCTGCATGAAAGGATATACGCAAAGGATAGGGATAACAGATACCATGGCTACCGTGTACTTGATAACCTTGGTATTCAATGCAGCAGCTGCTGCATCTGATGTCTGTGCACCGGATGTAGAGTTCATGATCGAGCCCAAGTTACTTGATGTGTTCAAGTAGGTATACAATCTATGCTGCAATGTAAACAACTTAGCGTTACCCTGCATGTAAATCAAGGAATCCTGGAAGGAATTCCAATGACCTACCGCACCGAAGATTGCGATTGTAGCAAGAATCGGCTTACTCAAAGGCCAAATCAACTTGCGAAATACTACCATATATGATGCACCATCAATAAATGCACTCTCTTCCAACTCGCCCGGTATAGACTCTATATACGTCTTAACGAGGATAATGTTGTACGGAGCAACAATTCCTGGGATGATGTATACCCAGTAGTTATTTGTAAGACCTAACATAACTAAGTTCAAGTATGTTGGGATCAAACCAGCGTTAAAATACATTGTGATAACGAGGAAACGATACCATAAACTTCTATGCCACATTTCCTGCTTTGTTACCAAGTAACCAACGAATGCAGAAGCAAGGACCATCAATGCAGTACCAAGAATCGTTCTGCTGACAGATACCAAGAACGCATTTCCCAGATCACCAACTTCACGCAATTTCAAATAGTTATCAATATTCAGTCCCTTCGGGTAGAAATTGATCATACCCTTTTTAACCAGATCATTACTTGAAATCGTATTGATAAACAAGTAATAGAACGGGAAGATACATGTTAATGTAAACACTGTAAAGAATATATAGTTGAGTACATCAAAGACAACGTCTCCGACAGATCTCCTGTACATTCTTTTATGTTTCTTGTTGTACTCTTTTTCTCTTTTAGCATCTAACTTTTCCTGTGCTGTCTTAGCCATACGATTTCACCTCCTATACAATACTCTCGCCGCGCAATGCCTTAGATACACTATTAGCACCAAACAGCAACGCTACGCTGACAATGGATTTTGCCATACCAATTACCGTGGATAGCGGGATACTACCGCCATTAATACCTAAGTCGTATACCCACAGATCCAATACACGGATCGTATCCATGTTGTTCGGGTTACGGAATACAAGGTACTGATCCAAACCATTGCTCAAGCAGCCTGCGATTGCCATCAACAGCAATACGAAGAATGTAGGAAGCAAACCAGGTAAAGTAATGTGACGCATCTTTTGGAATCGACCGGCACCATCTACTGTTGCCGCCTCATATAAGGACTGATCGATACCGGAAATACCTGCGATGTAGATAATAGCACTCCAACCTACACCTTTCCATGTTCCCCATGCCCACATCTTAAGCCATGTATGCTTAGAACTCATCAACCACGCTTTACCCTGTGCGTTCTGTGCAACAACACCAATCTCCTTCAAGAATGTGTTAATGAAACCATCTGTAGAGAAGATAGCCAATGCAACCGCATACACAAGTACCCAGCTGATAAAGTTAGGAATCGTCGTGAATGTCTGTACAAAACGACGGAATCTCAAGTTCTTCATCTCGCAAAGGAAGATTGCAAAGATCATAGGAAGCCAGCTGGTACCCACTCCCAAGAGACTCATGATCAATGTATTTCTCATGGTATTGATCATATCAGTACGCGTAGCTGAGTTCTGGAACAAATATGTAAACCACTTGAATCCTACGAAGTTACTCATAGAAAGCGTATCTCCTGATTTGTAATCGAAGAACGCATATCTCCAACCATACAAAGGCAGGTAGCAGAATACAAATGCTAATGCAATGAATGGAAGGAACATAAGGAATAACTTATACTTTGATTCCATCTCGTACTTCTCACCCTTGTCAACACTAGGAAGAGAAATAAATACAACAATTGCTGTAATAAGCATAATAGCTGTTAATACTGCATAACCATAAAATGCTGTTGGGATCTGAGGTAAGATCTTGTTAGCCTTTGTTGGATCTGTAGAAGAATTTACCAGCATATAACTCACTACAGTTACAACTAATCCAAGTGTCTCAGCGACTGAGCCACCCAACGTAAACTGAGCACCTGTTTTCTGCATTCTCAGATTACCGAGGGACATACAAGCTCCCACGCCGAGTAAAATGATACCGATCACCAATATAATAGATGCAATCATTACAACGGCAAAGCTGCTTTCACTGACCCAGTTCATACGGAACGCTCTGGCGAACTCACTTGTCAAACTGTTGTAGGATACTGCTGATGTAAACAGGGATACATTTGAACTGATCATCTTAGCAACTCTAGTTGGATTAAATGTCGGGAAAAATGCACCAACGATCAACAGAATTGTAATGATTCTCTGACAGATGTACAGTCCTGAAGCAGCTCCTTTCTTGTTTTCTTTGTCTTTCATAAATAACCTCCTCGTATTATTTATCGTGCGCTAAGTGCTTTTTAGTGCAGAATTGCTCAAAATCACACCAACGTAGTTACTTCATCATGTAATTATACCTAAAGAATTCGTTAAAAAATACCATAATCTTTCAAGAAAAAATACACGATTTTTTCACACTTTTAACAAAAAATATATAAATTTTTGTGCAATTCATCAAATTTTTGTGCAATTCATCAAACAGAAAGGGAGAGATGAGACAATATTGTCTCACCTCTCCACACGATCACTCTCCCAAATGGGATATGCGTTTTATTAGTCTTTCTTTCTCTTAACAACTACTACGATACCTGCAATCACTACAACTGCAACTACTACGATAGCTGCTACTGCTCCACCACTGATAGAAGAAGAGCTACTGCTGCTAGAAGATGAAGAAGATGCGTCTGCTGCAGGCGTTGGTGTTGCTTCTACTGCATCAGGGTTATCAACATCAAATCCGCTAACCTTGAATGTGATCTCTACAGAATCATTAGGTGTTCTAACGCTAGGGCAACCAGGATAAGCACCCTGATCCTTCTGATATGAGTTAAATGGATCAAGACGGAACAATCCACTCTCATCTGTGTACTCTGTTGGAACGAAGATGTCGTCCTGAAGTGTTACAGATGTATTATCGATCTTAAGCTTCCAGTCTGTTACCTGAATCTTGCCGTCTTTGTATGCAGACATCGGAATATCTGTACTTACATACAGCATGGACATTTTTGCCTGCTGGCTGCTCTCTGCACTTGTCAATACGCCGCCCAAGTCCTTTACACTAACTGTGTAAACACCGTTGCCTTTGATCTCAGCATCTGTTACTGTTGCACCCGGAACTGCTGTAAGTGCATTGTTTTCACTATGATACAACTTACCTTCATAAGCACCGTCTGGAAGATTTGTACCATTCAAACCATTCTCTTCCTGATACCATTCATCACGGAAGATCCAAGACTCTGTCTGCTGTAAACCGAAGTATGCATGATATGTAGTCTTACCAGATGCATCGAATGCAGCCTTTGCTGCTTCCTTTGCTGCTTTGCTAATTGTTCCTGCACTTGCATTTGGTGCAGATGTTACTGCAAATGTCAACGCCATTACGCTCGCAGAAGCGATTGCAATGATTTTTCTAATTGATTTTCTCATTGTTATTCCTCCTAATCAATATATTTGTTTGCTTTTCGTTTTGCTGCCTGCAAAACTATTCACTTGCTTATTTTAGCAGAACGAAGTGATATTAAAACCATAATTATTAGACATATTTACCCGAAAAATTCCTTGCAACGTATATTTTTTTCATATTTTTACCAAATAATTGTCCTGTTTTGGATGCGATTTTTGCCAATAACCGCTATTTATTATGGTAATTCCTGCTCATCACTTTGCTCGATCGCTGTCGAAGCATTCTTCGGGATCCGTATTGTCACAACCGTCCCCTCATTCAAACGGCTATCCACCTTTACCGCATACTCTTTTCCATACTGCATAATCAATCGCTGATTCACATTGCTGATCCCAATATGCCCCCCGCTTCCATCTGTTTGTGTCAATGAGTGGCGCAATTCACCCAATTGATAATAATTCATTCCAATTCCATTATCAATCACTTCTATAATAATGTCTTTTTCATCTTGAGACACTTTCACCTCAAGTCTTCCGTCCTTCGGTTTATTTTCCAAGCCATGTATAAAAGCGTTCTCCACAAACGGCTGAATGATGAGCGGCATCACTTCCTGCGTCATATCAACGTCATCATCTACCATAATTTCAGAATGGATGCGATCCCCAAAGCGATAGTCCTGTATCTTCATATAATTATCAATCAGTTCTATTTCCGATTGCAAACTTACCAGCTTATGACTGACTTGTATATTCCGCCGCATGATCTTTGCAAGCATTTTGACCAGATCTTCAATCTCCGGCTGATGATTAACCCTCGCCTTCATTCTGATCGTTTCTAATGTATTGTATAGGAAGTGAGGGTTAATCTGACTAGCTAACATTTTAAATTCAACTTCCTTTTGCCGTGTATGCATTTTCTCTTTCTGCACTTTTTCTTCTACCATTGATTCTGTCAGATCTTGGATATCGTCCATCATCGTTCCGAGTTCGGCATAAATTTCCCCGATCTCGTCGTTTCCACCCACCATTTTTACCCGATCATAACGACCGGTTGCTACCAAATGCATCTGATGACGCAATTCTTTCAATCGGCTGGAAAAGCTGGTCGAATATCCTATGATCATCGCAAACGAGATTAGCATTCCAATTCCCACGATCAAATACGCATTAAAGGTAACCTGATTGATCTGCTCCGTGATTCCGGAGTAATCCTGTACACTGACAAGAGAGTAGTAATTGGTCGTATTTTGCGGATGTACTTTCTTATACGTAACAAATCTGTCTTTTCCGATAACACTAAAACGCGTATTTCCCGTCCATCTTGTCGTACTGCGCAAATATGTTTCCAGCGCGAGCTCCTCTGTTCCCGAAACTTCATAGTTCGTATACAACACATTTACATCATTATACAGAAGAACCGTATTTTCTTCCCGGTCTGCAATTGCCGAATTGATCAGATCCATATTCATCTGCACCGCCAATATGCCAAGCTGCTCCCCATCAGCACTAACGATCTGTTTTGCGACCTGTAT
>ENA-OPTB01001952-OPTB01001952.1-human-gut-metagenome-genome-assembly--contig:-NODE-1952-length-14281-cov-3.896106_pt1 | contig 14281 bp, 13 predicted proteins | sample MGYA00241810_ERZ501911 | MGnify/ENA primary metagenome ERZ501911 (study PRJEB25962, sample SAMEA2042304) | human gut metagenome | biome: human gut; feature: human-associated habitat; material: faeces... | reverse complement strand
AGGCGCTTTATCCAGCTAAGCTACTGAGGCATATTATGTATTATCGTTGATTTTTTGAAATTCAACGCGCTTGGAAACGAATATGCAGAATGATTTTCACACCGAAGTGACCGACTGCGTTGCAACCGGAACGGTGTTAAACTTGTTGCATCAAAAATTGTTGAGAAAACTTCGATTCCCGGTCTTGCTTTTGATTAGAGCAATCACTTCTGCCCCCAAGGTATCAGGTTGACCGAATTCTTAGGAGGCGGACGCTCTATCCAGCTGAGCTACGGAGACACAGTTCTGCATCCTTGGGGCAGAAAACCCCAAAAATACAGTACCATATTATAATACCGCAACCGGGCTGTAAAATCAAGTTGAACCTGCGGGCAAAATGGTGTATGCTATAAAGGAATGCAAAGCGGCTGCGTGCTGCGCAGGGAGGATGCTATGGAAAAGATAAAAAATATCCGCAAAAAGCTGCGGCACCAGAGGTCGGTTCGGCGGAGAAAGCTGGGACTGAGCACCCCGACCCAGATCATCTGCGTCAGCTTTATTGCTGTCATCGCGCTGGGCACGCTCCTGCTCACCCTGCCCATTGCCAGCAGGCACGGGCGGCTGGATGTGCTCAACGCCATGTTCACAGCCACCAGCGCCACCTGCGTCACCGGTCTGGTGGTGCGGGATACGTGGACGCAGTTCACATGGTTCGGGCAGGCGGTGGTGCTGCTGCTCATTCAGGTGGGCGGCCTTGGTCTTGTTACCCTTACCAGCTTTTTTGCGCTGGCCATGCGCCGGCGCATGGGCTTCCGGGATCTGCGGTTGCTGGGCGAAAGCGTTTCGGCGGACGGCTACGATCAGGCCAAAAGTGTGCTGAAGATCGTGGTGGGGCTGGCAGCGATGTTTGAAGGCATCGGCATTCTGCTGCTGATGTTCGCCTTTGTGCCGCAGTTCGGGCTGGAGGGCGTCTGGATCAGCGTATTCACCGCCATTTCGGCCTTCTGCAATGCGGGCTTTGACCTCTTCGGACGGTTCGGGGCGTACTCCTCGCTGGTGCCCTATGTCAACAACTACTATGTGCAGGCGGTGATCATTTTCATGATCATCTCCGGCGGTCTGGGCTTTACGGTCTGGGTGGAGCTGTGCCAGTGGTACCAGAAACGCCGCCTGTCCCTGCACGCCAAGGTGGTGCTGTCCTTCTCGGTGATCCTGTGGCTGGGCGGCGCGCTGGGGCTGGGACTGATGGAGTGGAACAACCCCGCCACACTGGGCGGACTGTCGGTGCCCGGCAAGATGATGGCTTCACTGTTCCAGTCGGTATCCACCCGTACCGCCGGCATGAACACCGTGGATCTGGCCTCCTGCGGCACCCTGAGCAAGCTGCTCATGAGCGTGCTGCAATTCATCGGCGCAGCGCCCGGCTCTACCGGCGGCGGCGTGAAGGTGACCACCTTCGCTGTCATCATCCTGACCATCCGCAGCGTGGCGCAGGGACGCGATGACTGTGTGATCGCTGACCATCATATCGAGTCCAAGACCGTCTACCGTGCCCTGACCATTATCGTGCTGGGCGCTGTGGCAGCGATTGGCTCGGCTATCGTGGTGTATTACAACACCTCGGACGCCGTGTCCGTGGTGGATGCCATCTTCGAGTCCTGCTCGGCCTTTGGTACGGTGGGCCTTTCCGTAGGCGTAACCAGCCAGCTGAACAACGGGGCAAAGATCCTGTATATGCTGGTCATGTTCATGGGCCGTGTAGGTCCGGTGGCCTTTGCCATGAGCCTGACCGCCAAACCGGACGACAACAAGCGCAAGATCATGCCAGTGGGGCATATCAACGTAGGTTAAATGAAAACAGGCGGCTGCACAAAGCACTGTGCAGCCGCCGCTTTTATGTTGAACGATAGGGACAGACCGTTTTCACGCTGAAAGTTTTTTCGCAGAAAAAGCAGATTACTCTGCGTACAGGGAGATGATATTCAGCACGATCTCGGTGCAGCGGTCCATCCGCTCCACGGTGGTGCACTCGCATACGCCGTGGAAGTTGAAGCCGCCGGTGCCCAGATTGGGGCAGGGCAGACCCATCCAGCTCAGGGTAGCGCCATCGGTGCCGCCGCGTACGGGCACCTCCACCGGCTCCAGACCGGCCATGCGCACAGCCTTGCGGGCGGTCTCGATGAGGTGGAAGTGGGGCTTGATCTTTTCCAGCATATTGCGGTAGCTGTCCTTGATCTCCACTTCCACGGTGCCTGCGCCGTACTTGCCGTTCAGGTAATCGGCAATGTCCTGCATATTGTCCTTTTTGAACTGCAGCTTGGCGGCATCGTGGTCGCGCAGGATGTAGCCCAGCTTTGCGGTGGTGACATCGCCGTACATCTGGCACAGGTGGTAGAAGCCCTGACGACCCTCGGTGGTCTCGGGACGTGCCATCACGGGCAGAGCGCCGTGGAACTCCATGGCAACGTTGGAGGCATTGATCATGGTGTCTTTGGCAGAGCCGGGGTGCACCGAGAAGCCGTGGATGGTCACAGTGGCAGCAGCAGCGTTGAAGTTCTCGTACTCGATGTCGCCGGCATCGCCGCCGTCCACCGTGTAGGCAAAGTCTGCGCCAAAGCCGGGGATATCGAACAGGTCGGCACCCTCGCCGATCTCCTCGTCCGGGGTAAAGCCGATGCACAGCTTGCCGTGGGGGCGGCCCTCGCGGATGACGGTCTCCACAGCGGTCATGATCTCAGCCACACCGGCCTTATCGTCTGCACCCAGCAGGGTGGTGCCGTCGGTGGTGATGAGGGTCTCGCCCTTCATGGAGGCAAGGAAGGGGAAGGCAGAAACCTTCATCACCTTGCCGGTGGCGGGCAGCACCACGTCGCCGCCGTCATAGTTCTCGTGCAGGATGGGGTTCACGTTCTCGCCACTGGCATCCGGGGCGGTGTCCATGTGGGCAATCAGACCCAGCGCGGGCTTTTCCTCGCAGCCGGGGGTGGCGGGCAGGGAACCGTAGACGTAGCAGTGCTCGTCCACCCGGGCATCCTCCACGCCCAGAGCCTTCAGTTCCTCCACCAGCTTGTGAGCCAGATCAAACTCCCGCGCAGCGGAAGGATGGGTGCCGGACTCCGGGTCCGAGGTGGTGTAGACCTTGACGTAATCAAGCAGTCGTTCATAGGCGCGCATAACAAAGCACACTCCTTTAACAATATTGAAGGACCGCAGCTTTGCGATCCGGCTTCTATCATACCCTGTTTTTCCTGTTTTGACAACCTTTTTTGCGCACTTGGGACAGAAAGCGCAGCTTCAACGGCAAAATTTACCGTAAAAAGCCGCTCGCCAACCCTTTTGCGCTGCCCATAACATAAAAAGAGACACCGGAAAGTCAGCAGACTTTCCGGTGTCTCGCTTTTCTCAGTGTTTCCTCTTGCGGGCAGGGGTCAGCCCAGACAGACGCCCATGCGGCGGGCCACGCTCAGCAGCTCGCAGTTTTCGGGCACATTGCGGGTCTTACCGGCAATGTCTGCCAGACGGTTCTCGGTCACCCGGCGGTTCACCATGGCCACGGTCACGCCGTAGCGCTCCACCTCCACCAGCTGTGCGGCATAGCTGCCGAACTGGGTGGCCAGCACACGGTCGTAGGCGCTGGGGCTGCCGCCGCGCTGCATGTGGCCCGGGATGCACACACGGGTCTCCATGCCGGTCTTTTTCTGCACGGCCTGTGCAATGCGGTTGGTGGCGGTGGTGCCAAGGCCGGCCTCGGCGCGCTTGGCCATCCAGTCCTTGCGCTTCATGCGGGCTTCCTCGGTGTTGATGGCACCCTCGGCCACGGCAAGGATAGAGAAGTTGGAACCCTTCTTGGCGCGGCGCTCCACGGCCTCGCACACGCGGTCGATATCGTAGGGCAGCTCCGGCAGCAGAATGATGTCCGCACCACCGGCAATGCCAGAGTACAGGGTAAGCCAACCCGCCTTGTTGCCCATGATCTCAATGCACATCACGCGGCTGTGGCTGCCGGCGGTGGTGTGGATGCGGTCGATGACGTCCGTGGCAATGTCCACAGCGGTGTGGAAGCCGAAAGTCACATCGGTGCCGTAGATATCGTTGTCAATGGTCTTGGGCAGGCCGATGATGTTCAGCCCCTCCTGCGAGAGCAGGTTGGCGGTCTTGTGGGTGCCGTTGCCGCCCAGACACAGCAGGCAGTCCAGCTTTGCCGCCTTGTAGGTCTTTTTCATGGCGGCGACCTTATCAATGTTGTCGTCCTCCACCACACGCATCAGCTTGAAGGGGGTGCGCTTGGTGCCCAGAATGGTGCCGCCTAAGGTCAGGATGCCGCGGAAGTCGTCCTCGTTCATTTCACGGTAGTCGCCGTTGATCAGGCCGCTGTAACCGTTGGCGATGCCCACGATCTCCACGTTATCTCCCATGCGGGCGTACAGTGCTTTTGCAACGCCGCGGATGGTGGCGTTCAGGCCCGGACAATCGCCGCCGGAAGTCAGGATACCAACACGTTTTTTCATTCAAATACCCTCTTTCATTATCATTCAGGCAAAGCCGAACGGTCCGGCAAAGGGTGCCGGGCTGACCGGGGTCCTACCTTTTTGTAGTATTAGAGTATTCCGAAAGGGGAGTGCTGTCAAGAGAAAACCCAAAAATTTACAAGCCTGTGTGCATCGGAAAACCGCTGCGAAAACTTTTGCAGAAAAACTGAAAAAATGGTTGACAAGCAGCCCGCCGGCGTGTATAATATCCCTTGTCAGCAACGCACGGCGCGGCTGACACAACCGAATATTGGGGATTTGCATAGTGGTAGTGCGGTAGACTCTGACTCTACTTGTGGGAGTTCGATTCTCTCATCCCCAACCAGTTACCGCAGCCGAATAAGCTGCGGTATTTTCGGGGCATAGCGCAGTTGGTAGCGCGCCTCGTTCGGGACGAGGAGGCCGTGGGTTCAAATCCCGCTGCTCCGACCAAAAATGCACGTTGATTCGTTAAGAATTTTCGTGCTTTTTTCTTTATTCGGCAGAATGACGAGCCGGTTTTGAAAAAAGCGCCAAAAATTATTTCAGGCGCAAACAGGAAATCTGTTGGAGGCTGACTCTGACAGACTTTTTTGTAAAGCTGAACGAGGAAAATGTCGAGGACAGTTCCACCGGGTGGTGGGACTGTCTTTTTTTGTGTGGCTGCTGGCAAGCAGAAGTTGACGCCAGATTGACAACCTATTCGAGCATGGGGGACCGGCTGGGACGTTTCTCCTTAAAATAAGCGTGTTGTTGAAAAGAAACGCTTCATGCAATGTTTTTATCTGAGAAAACCCGCTCTGTTTATATTGATTTCCCTCTGCATCCATGATAAAATAACAGGAGAATTCGTACAATTATGTCGAAAATGATTGCAATGGAAGATACCCTTACGGAGATCTGAATACTCCTTGTGTCAGCTGTATGGCAGATGGTTATAAACGGAGCCGATGATTGGTTTGACAAAAAGTGCCCGGAAGAAGTCAGGCAAAAACAGTAATTGCATCACAACTTCAGAACGAGCGGAAAAGTTGGAAAAGATAGGAATTATGTGGGATACTATGGAGCAAAAGAAGGGCAATCGGCCATGAAGAAGGTTTTGCTGATCGCAACAACACGGCTTACCATGGACGGTTTGACAGAGATCCTGCTCCGGGTAGCCCGCATAGCGGCACGGGAATATTTGGTGGGCTTTGCACTGGGTGAAGGCTGCAGTGCGGATATCCAGCCGCAGCTGGAAGCGATCGGCAGCGTATATCAGCTGCCTTCCCGTAAAAAAAAGCTGCCCTGCTATATGGCCGCACTGGCAGCATTGGTCAAGAAAAAAGGCTATGAAGTTGTGCACATCCACGGCAACAGTGCCACGATGGCATTTGACTTGCTGGCTGTATGGGCTGGCGGCGCGACAGTGCGCATTACGCATTGTCATAACTGCGCGCACCAGCCTGCCCTTAAGCAAGCGACCCTTGGCAGACTGCTGAACCGTTTGGTTACGGATCCGGTGGCGTGTTCGCGTGCGGCGGGAGAGATGTTATATACCCGGCCATTCCGGGTGCTTGTCAATGGAATAGACTGCGAGCGTTTTTCCTTTTCCCCGTCCGTACGAGAACAAATGCGGGCGAAATTGGGGCTGCAGGACTGCTTTGTGGTTGGCCACATTGGCCGTTTCAGCCAGCAAAAAAATCACACCCGGCTTTTCCGCATCTTCAAAACAGTCTTGCAGCAAAAGCCACAGGCAAGGCTTCTGCTTTGCGGCCAAGGAGAGAATTTCGAACAATCTCAGCAGGAAGCCAAGGCGCTTGGCATTGCGGAGATGGTGCTGTTTTGCGGTAATGTGAATAGGCCGGAAGATTATCTGCAGGCGATGGATGTATTTGTGATGACCAGCCTGTTTGAGGGATTGCCCATTGTGGGTGTAGAAGCGCAGGCCAGCGGTCTGCCCTGCATTTTTGCTGACACGAAGTGAAGATCCTGCCGCAGACTCAGTTCCTCGCACTTACACAGCCTGATGAAGCATGGGCAGAGCGTATTGTCCAGACAAAGCCGATGGAACGCAGCCTTGCGGGACATTGCGTAGAGAGTGCTGGATTTGCAGAAGAAAATCTGGACAGGCAGGTCTGTGCGCTGTATGGAATGGAGGAACATCATTTTGCGAATATCAGTGGTCGTGACCACCTATAACGGAAAAATGCATCTGGAAAAGCAGCTTCTGTCGTTGTTGCAGCAGGAGCGTGCACCAGATGAGGTGCTGATCTTTGATGATGGCTCCACGGATGGCACAATTGAGCTGGTACAGAGCTTCATCCGCAAGAATTGTCTGGAGAACTGGCAGTTTTATGTCAATGCCAAGCGCAAAGGCTGGAAGCAAAACTTTATGGAGGGTCTGCGAAAAGCCGCAGGGGACATTCTTTTCCCTTGCGACCAGGATGATATCTGGTACCCGAAGAAGCTTGCAGAAATGACCGCAGTGATGGAACAGCACCCGGAAATCAAACTCCTTGCCTGCGATTACCGTGTGCTCTACGAGCCCGGAGCCCTAAAAGCAACGGTTTACAAGAAAACACCTGCAGAAACGCAGGGCCTGATTACAAGATATGGATTTACCAAACATTTCTTTATGAACCCTTATCCGGGCTGTACTTATGCGGTGCGGCGCGACTTTTTTGATGCGGTCAAAGAGCTGTGGTTTGATGGCTCGCCCCACGACGAATTTCTATGGCTTATGGCCGCAGTGCAGGACGGCGCATGGTTTTACAACCGTGTGCTGATGGATTACGTGCGGTATTCTAATAATGCATCCGGGGTGCGCTACAAAGATGTTGCCCTGCAAAAAGAAAACCTGCGCTATATCCACAAACAGCTTTGTGCCCTGCAATCTTTTGCGGCAGAGCACTCGGATGCTGTGCCGGTAGAACGCTGCAAAATGCTTGCTGCGGCGCAGATCTGGTGTGCAAAGCGGCAGAAGCTCATGGAAACACGCAGTCCGCTCCGCTGGCTGGCACTGGCGCCGTGGTGGGGGTACTACAATTCACCAAGAAACTGCCTGAGTGATTTGTGGCTGGTGGTGTTTGGGGCATTTAAACGAAAGTGAGAAAGATGGATAAAGTTTCAATAATTGTTCGGACCTGTGGACGACCAGAGGTTCTACGAGGAGCACTTGAGAGCATTCGAAAGCAGACCTACCCAGATGTTGAAACTGTAGTGATTGAAGATGGACTTGAGATTTCACGTCAAATGATATGCACGGAATATTCTGACCTGCAACTAAGATATATTTCAACAGGGAAAAGAGTTGGACGTGCAAAAGCTGGAAATTTGGGTATGAAGGTAGCACAGGGAAAGTACTTGAATTTTCTGGATGATGATGACGTGTTATACCCAGAACATATAGAAATACTACTGCAAACATTGCAGTCAGCAGAGGAAAAGGCCGTTTATTCCGTTGCCGAGGAAGCCGCCGCAATTTATCGGAAAAGAAAAAGGACTTTTTATGATGTCCGAAAAAAAGTCCGATTTCGAGAGCCGTTTAACCGTATGTATTTGCTGCATACGAATTATCTCCCAATCCAATCTGTGATGTTTGAAAAGAGTCTTTTTGAGCAATATGGTGGCTTTCGAGAAAATGTAGACTACCTGGAGGATTGGGATTTGTGGGTGCGTTACGCGGCACACACAAATTTCAAAATGGTGAATGAAATTACCAGTATGTATCGTGTGCCATTAAATAATTTCCGGCGAGATCGAAAGCTTAAACATGCTTATAACGATGTACAGAAATATTTCTCGGAATATGTAGATGTGCTGAACTTCGGAGAATGTCACCGAGAAATTAATGATTTTATCAGACAAAAATATACGCCGAGATGGAAAAAAATGCTGTCGGCTTTTCTAAAGAAGTATTGGAAGGCATGGTAGCTTTTGGGGCTTCTATTTTAAATCTATGGTTGTGGAGAAAAACGAGTGATTAATATGTTGAAAATATGTTTTAAAGAAAGAAAACTTTTATTTGAACTTGCAAAGAACGATGTGAAATCAAGATTTTCATCTTCTGTGTTAGGGGCAGCGTGGACTGTTATGCAGCCATTAATTAATATGCTTGTAATTTGGCTTGTATTTCAGGCAGGCTTTAAGTCATCTAATCTGGAAGGAGATATTCCTTTTATTGTGTGGTATATGCCTGCATTTTTGTCATGGAATCTGTTTTCAGAATCCGTTAGTCAGGCTACTAATAGTATTCAGGAATATAGTTATCTTGTAAAAAAAGTGAATTTTTCAGTAGAAATCATTCCTGCAATCAAAATTGTTTCGAATACCTTGATTCATCTGTTTTTTATTGCCTTTATTATTTTTGTGAATCTGTGCTATGGCAGGTTGCCGAATTTTTATTATCTGCAAGTTATTTATTATGCTGTTTGCTGTATGGCTATTTCTTTAGCAATTGGTTTGCTGACTTCCGCTGTTACACCGTTTACTAGTGATGTGGCCAATATTGTATCAATTATTATTCAGACAGGTTTTTGGGTGACACCGATTTTCTGGGATCCATCTCAATTAACAAAAGGTGCACAGATGCTCATTCGTTTAAATCCGATATATTATATCTGTAATGGATATCGTGACTGCTTTGTTTACCAGATTCCGTTCTATGCCCATAGGGTCAATACTTTATATTTCTGGGGGATTACAATTGTGCTTTGGTTAATTGGAAGCCGGACATTCAATAAAGCAAAGCAACATTTCGATGATGTATTATAAGGGGTAATAAAGAATGCCAGAAAAATCAATTGTAGTACAGCAAGTTTCTAAAAAATATGATATTTTCTCAGAACAAAAAGATCGCATCAAAGAAATTTTGAGTTTTTCAGGGAAAAAGTACCATAGTGAATACTATGCGCTGAATAATATCTCGTTTGATGTAGAGCAAGGGGAGACCTTTGGCATCATTGGTACAAATGGATCAGGTAAATCTACATTACTAAAGCTTATTACTGGCGTAGCACATCCGTCTAGTGGAAAAATTACTGTGAATGGAAGAATTTCGGCACTATTAGAGCTTGGTGCAGGATTCAATCGAGATTATACAGGAATCGAGAACATTTACCTGAATGGTACCATGATGGGATTTACCAAAAAGGAGATGGATAAAAAAATTGCTGGAATTGTTGAGTTTGCAGATATTGGGGACTTCATTTATCAGCCTATAAAGACATATTCTAGCGGTATGTTTGCTAGACTGGCGTTCTCGGTTGCAATAAGTATTGAGCCGGAAATTCTTATTGTGGATGAGGCACTCTCTGTCGGAGACGTTTTTTTTCAGAATAAGTGCTATAGAAAATTTGAAGAATTACGTGCAAAAGGAATTACGGTATTATTTGTATCACATGATATTGGTACAATCAAGCAGCTCTGTTCTAGAGTTTTGTGGATTGAGCATGGAAAGCAGATGATGGTTGGAGACAGCGTGGAGGTATGCAATCAATATTTGAATTTGATTAATAATAAACGTAGTACAGATTACGAACAGGAAAAGCAACGTAGAAGTTCTGAATCAATTAAAATCGGGCAAGGGGACGCCGTGCTTGATGCAGAGAAATTTGACATTGATGATTGGCCTGGTATTACATATTCAAATGAAAGCGTTTTAAACGATAACGTCAAAATAGTGAGTGCTTTCTTAAAAAATTCCAAAGGAGAACGCGTTTCCGCATGTTGCGCTGGAGAACAATATAATTTATCTGTAATTTTTGAATCAAAAGTCGATATTCCAGAATGTATCACTGGCTTCGTTCTTGAAACGGTAAAAGGATTGTGGATTATTAACTGCAACAGCGAATCAACAGGATTTAAAAAGCCTTTTACCGTAAAGGCTAATACATATAATCGAGTGGATTTTACATTTGAGATGCCACCGATTGTTAACGGCGACTATGTAATATCGATTGCTGTTTCTGAAGGTTCGAGAGACAATTATAAGGTTTTAACGTGGCTGTATGGTGTTCTCTATGTTCAGATAACGAATGTTGGCGGAAACGGTGGAGTTATTATGCTGGATTGCAATACGAAAATTTATTGCAAAGAGGTTGATAAATGAGCAAATACGACTTTGGTTATAATATCGAAGAGAACCGCACAAATCGGTGGGCTTTCGAAAATGTTGAAGTCAATTCCAGAGTTTTAGAATTGGGCCCCGCTGGGGGAACTCTAACAAAATCACTATATGAGAAAAAGAAATGCCACATCGATATTGTAGAGTTAGACGAGCAGGATGGAAAATTAGCGGCACAGTATGCTGAAAAGGCGGTTGTCGGTACAAACGGAAATTTAAATTTGGACTACTGGTATGAGGTCTTTTCCGAAAATAGATATGACTATATTGTTGCGCTGGATGTATTAGAACACCTTGCTAACCCAGAACATACACTACAGAAAGCATCGAAGCTTCTGAAGCCAACTGGTAAGATTTTGCTTTCGGTTCCAAATGTTGCACACAATGCTGTTATCATTGAGCTATTACAAAATCGCTTTACATATGGAAGACTTGGGTTACTTGACAACACCCATATTCACTTTTTTGCATATGAATCTATTTGTCAGATGCTCAAAAATGTAGGACTCTATATTAATAAGCAGGAAGCGGTATTGAAATGTGTTTCGGATACAGAATTGCCTTCAAGATATGAAGATCTTGGAGCTGAGTTAGGACATCTTTTGAAGCAGCGCAAATATGGAGAGGTATATCAATATTTGCTAGAACTTTCATTTAATTCGGAGCAAAAAACAATTGATCTATTAGGAAATGGACAAATCAAAGAGCCGGTTTATGCGAGGATTCTTCCTGACGGAGAATCTCAAAATGAGATTTCGGTTGAAATTCAGGAAGGATGGAATGAAGTTACTGTTGAGTTGCCTAAAGATTATTTAATGAAGAGCATTCGGTTTATACCATATGAAGGTTCAGGAATCATTGAACACCTACAAATAATAGGATATGGAAATTCTGAAAGTGAAATGTCGTACAATTGGACGTCAGCACAGAAATTAGGTGATGAATCGTTCTTTGTTCATATGGGAAACCATATGAATGAAATGAATTATTTGATTAATGAAGAGTACTCAGCATTAAAAATTAAATATAGGCTTGTTCCCTTTTACGGGGAAAGAGAACTGTATGCGGCAGAATGTTTTCAAAAAGAAATAGTGAAAAGTGGAAAGCGAGAAGAGGCTCTTCAAGAAAAATTGAGGGAAACGGATCTCGTTTCAAAAAGGAAAATCACAGATCAAAAAGCTGAAATAGAGAGTCTTCGGCAAGATAAGATATTGTTAAAAGAGCGCATTCAAAAGGAAATGGAAGAAAATGGAAGACGAGAAGAGGCTCTTCGACAAGACAAGACGCTTTTGAAAGAACATTTTCAAACTCTCCAAGTGCTTGTTGAAGAGATCAAACATGGAAAGCTATGGAAAATTTTTGATCTGATTCGAGAAGTTGAAAAATAAAAAGATGATGTAGGAGGATGACTAGAGTGAGTGCGGCACTGGTTAGTGTAATAATGCCATGCTATAATGATGGTAGATATATTAAGGAAGCTATCGACAGTCTACGAAGGCAGACATATTCCAATTTTGAATTGATTATTGTTGACGATGGATCCGATGATTCGGAAACAGTATCAATTCTTTCTACTCTTAATGATGGAAAAACTACGGTTCTCCATACAAATCACCTGCGACCGGCGGGGGCACGAAACTATGGAATTGAACGTGCAAGAGGAAAGTATATTCTACCGCTGGATTCAGATGATACCATTGAGCCAACTTATCTGGAAAAAGCCGTGAATGTACTTGAAACGCAGCCGGATATCGGAGTTGTATATTGTCAGGCAGATCTTTTTGGTGAAAAAAGTGGTCGATGGGAATTACCGGATTATTCACGAAGAGCGATGTTGCTAGATAATATAGTATTTGTTACATCAATGTTTTACCGATCCGACTGGGAAACTGTTGGTGGCTTCAAAACAAATATGGATGCTGGAATGGAAGATTACGATTTTTGGCTTTCGATTTTGGAGTTGGGAAGGGAAATTTATCAGATTCCAGAGGTGTTATTTCACTATCGTATCAAACCTGTCTCACGAACAACTTCATTTCAAGAAAGTTGTCCGCAAGTGCAACAGATTTATCGACGCATTTTTGAAAACCATAAGGATTTCTATAAAAATAATTATGATGAAGTCATTCCTATTATGAGAGATGCTCTGATTGAACAGATTTTTTTGCGAAAAAAATTGGAAACTGAATTGAAAATGGTTCAGGGCGTGAAAAATATTCCGATTTTAGGGAAGTTTATAAAATGGATTATCGAACATAATTAAGGAGAAAAAATATGATTATTTTTACATCGATCTGTGCAAACTATCTGCATAAAGCAAGATGCCTTGCAGAATCAGTGAAAACTCATATGCCGGATGCGCAGTTTTTTGTATGTTTGACAGAGCGAGAAATGCCGAACTGCGCAAACTTCGATGCGTTTGATCAGGTGATTCTGTCCAAGGATATGTGGGAAGGAAACTTTGACCAATTTATCTATAAACATGCGATTGTTGAAGCATCAACTGCAGTGAAAGGTCAGTTCTTTCGTTATCTGCAAAAGAGCTATCCAAATGAAAACAAATTTATTTATTTGGATCCGGATTGTTATGTTTACTCGGATTTTGTAGAATTAAGAGAACTTTTGAATACGAAACCCATCGTTCTTTGCCCTCATCTACTTCAGCCGGGAAATATTGATATGGAACTATCGTCTACAGCGCACGGAGTTTATAATCTTGGTTTTCTTGCAGTTAATAATTCAGATGAGGCAAAAAGATTTATTAATTGGTGGGCAGAACGTTTATATCTGTTTTGCTATGATGATATCCAGCGTGGGATTTTCACGGATCAAAAATGGATTGATTTGGCACCGTGCTTTTTTGATACATATATTTTCAAACATCGTGGATATGATTTTGCACCATGGTCATTATACGAGTGCGGCATGACCTGCGAAAATGGAAAGTATTTTATCCAGGGAGATTCGCTGCGCTTTATTCATTTTTCAGGCTTCGGCGCATCAGCAGAAAAGTGCATGAGAGATTGGTTGCCAGAAGATGAAGTTCCGTTTCATACTTTGTACAGAGAATATGCGCAGCAGCATGAAAAAAACAATGCAGATGATGTCTCACATACTGCATGGACGTATGGTGTCTGCAAAAATAACGAGAAAATTGATGATTCGCTGCGTTTGCGCTACCGTAGCAATTACGATGTGATGTTTAGCATAGATAATCCATTTGCTATGAGCAATAGTGAAATGCGGCGTAGGCTAATAGGTATTGCAAAACCACATACTTTTGGCGCTAAGGTAAATAAAGCGGTTTCTCTACTGGTTCATGGCCAGTGGCAGGAATTTGCTGAACGGTTTAAAAAGCAGTTTTGATTAACGATATGCCCTCATGCTGAGTTCACAGTATGAGGATATATCGTTAATGGTAGCTTTCCTGATTTTGGAAGGAAACCGCACACCCGCCCCCAAAAACTATGTCTTTTCCCATTTCCTCTAAACTTTTTTCTGATTCTCTTGTAACAGAAGGGCGTGAAAATGGCGATTGACAGAGCGACAAAATTCCCTAAATGGGCTGAAAACAGGAAAATTCGGGCGGGCAGACGTAAATACGATTAAAAAAAGAAAATCGCACGATCTTTCTTCTCAAGCAGCAGGACTTGAACAGGACAGACCGCTATCTGCAAAAAAGTGGCTC
>ENA-OPTB01001944-OPTB01001944.1-human-gut-metagenome-genome-assembly--contig:-NODE-1944-length-14361-cov-8.694534_pt1 | contig 14361 bp, 21 predicted proteins | sample MGYA00241810_ERZ501911 | MGnify/ENA primary metagenome ERZ501911 (study PRJEB25962, sample SAMEA2042304) | human gut metagenome | biome: human gut; feature: human-associated habitat; material: faeces... | reverse complement strand
GGTAGTTTAGGAGGAAAGAGAATGAAAAGAAAAAAATTAATTAAAAAAATATTAATATATATTCTGTTATATATTAATACAATATTATTTATAATATGGTCATTTTCAAGAATAACTGTATATAAATAGAAAAGGAGATACTATGAAAAAAATTAAAATGTTTAAGGCATATTTTAAACTAAAAAAGAAAAAATATAATAAACATATGAGAATGGTTTATTATGCTATGAATAATATTATAACATTTAATGAATATGATAAATATTTTGATAAACGTATAAGGAGGAATAAAAAAAATGGCTGATTTAAATATTAAAGGAGGTATAAAATTATGTCAACTAATATACCATTAACAGGTAATTTTAAAGTAACATGTGAATACAAAAGAAAAGGCAATTGGTTAGCAGGTTTTCATACAGGTATAGACTTATATTGTGATAATTTAAAAATATATGCAACCTGTAACGGAATAGTAAGTGCAACTGGTTATGATAAATCATACGGTAATTATATTGTAGTAAAAAATTATGAGAAAGACAATTACCATTGGTTCTGTCATTTAAGTGAAATATATGTAACAGTAGGTGAAAAAGTATCAAGAGTAGATGTAATAGGAAAAATGGGAAATACAGGAAATAGTACTGGAACACATTTACATTTTGAAATAAGAACATCATGCAATTGTTATGGTAAGACAGAAAATCCAGCTGATTATATGGGGATACCAAATAAAGTTGGAACTTATAATTCACAAAATTATCAAATAGAAAAAACAAATAATACAATAAAAACTAAAAAAATAAAAACACCAACATATTTAAGAAATGAACCAACAATTAATTCAAATAGAAAAACTTTATATATAGCAAATACAACAATAATAATATTAAATGAAAATATAGCACAAAATGACGGTTATAACTGGGACAGAGTAAAAGTAAAAGTAACAGGTCAAGTAGGTTATATGATAAATAGTAATTATAAATGAAAGGATGTTTTAAAATGATATTAATAAGTCAAGATGAAAAAAATTATATTAATTTTAATAATATAATAAGTATTAATATTTATAAATTGCCATTTAATGAAAAAGGTTTTAAGATTGAAGCAGAAACAATAAACGATTGTTTATATACGTTAGGTATATATGACACAGAAGAACGTTCAAAAGAAATAATGAATAATGTCATAAGATTTGAATGTGTATTTAGAATGCCTAAATATTAGAAAGGAGTTATAATGAAGAGAGCTATTGAATTATTAGAAGATATAAGAAATAACTGTTGGACAACTAAATATATAATGTCTAGTGATAGTAAAAATGCAGAAGTGTTATTAAATCTAATAGAAAAACTACAAAAAGAGAATGAAGAATTAAAAAAATTCCATATACAAGATAATAAACATTTGGATTTTATAATGCAGCATAGTATTCCAGTTCAAAAAGTAAAAGCCATAATAGACCGAATTGATTATGATATAAAAAAGACCAAAGAAATAATATCTAACAATTTGAATAATTATACAAGTGACCGAAAAAATGATTATCAAATAGTAAGATTAAGAGCAATGAATACAAAATCTTTAGATATAAAAAAGAGATTACAAAAACTATTAGAAGGTGAAGAAAATGTCAGAAGTAACGACAAAATATAGCCCAATGCATATAGATTGTACAGTTGGGCAACCATATGGAAATATATCAAGTTCATATACATGCGGCTTTCATACTGGTGCAGATTTCCCAGAAACAGGAACAAGTGAACAAAATCCAGTACTATATTCTATAACAGATGATGGAATTGTAACATATGTATATAAAGAAAGTACAGGAACAACACCAGCCTTAGGAAATCAAGTACAAATTTTAGATAATAGAACAGGTTTATATTATAGATATTGTCATATGCTATATGGTAGTATAACTTTAAATGTAGGAGATACAGTAAACAGTAATACAATAATAGGAAAAATGGGAAATACAGGAAATAGCACAGGAACACATTTACATTTAGAAGCAACAACAAAACAGCCTTGGGCATGTGAAAATTTTGTAGACCCCTTAGAACCTTTAGGAATACCAAATATAAGAGGAACTATAGTAAAATATGAAGAAACACCAACCCCACCAACTTCTATAATAAAAAAGAAGGGTTTTAATTGGGCAGTATTTACAAATAAAATTAGAAGTAGAAGGAATAATTTTTAAATTATTTCTTTTTTATATTGACAAAATTTCAATTTTATGTATATAATTTATGTAAAATAATTATTAGGGGGTGTTAAATATGGATTTAGCAACATTATTAGGAAGTTATGCTTTTCCTGTAGTAGCATGTATTGCGATGGCTTGGTATGTAAAAGATAGTTCTGAAAAAAATAGATTGGCAACACAAGAACTTAATAAACAACATACACAGGAAATGTTAGCTTTTAAAGATGAAATAAAAACGGCTCTTAATAATAACACGATAGCTTTAAACAAATTATGTGAGCGTTTAGGGGAAGGAGGAAAAGAAAATGAAACTAAGTAAAGAAGAATTAATTAAAAAAATTAATGATAAAGTAATGGACGAAGATGTAAAAATCGAATTGATGGAAGATATAACAGACACATTTGAAGAAAGTGAAACAAATGAAGAAGATGAAAACCGTGTAAAAGAATTAGAAGAAAAATATAAAAATTTACAAGAAAAATATAAACAAAGATTTTTACAAGGTAAAGAGGAAAAAACAGAAGAAAAAGAGGAAGGACTTGAAGAAAAAGAAGTAATCGATATAAAAGAAATTTAATTATAGAAAGGTAGGAAAATAAAATGGCTTTAAATAAAGTTTTAAAAGTAAATAATGATAGTGAAATGTTATCATTTATAATAAACCAAACTCCAGAACTTTCTAGTGAAATAGATTTACCAGTTCAAGGAGAAGGTATTCAAAAATATGGAAAAATAATAGTAAATAATGAAAGATTCAAAAACGCATTTTTAAATACAATAAACTTAATAGGATTAACAATAATAGATAGAAATTATTGGGAAAATCCATGGGAAAATTTTGCAAATAGGGGAACAATTTCATTTGGTCAAACTGTAAGGGAATTACTAGTTGATATTGCTGATGTATTTGATTATCAAAAATATTCAAATGACGGAACACATTTTTTAAATAATGTAGTACCTAATATATATAACTATTTACATGAATTAAATTACGAAAAATTTTATAAAACAACAACTAGTGATACACAAATTGCAATGGCTTTCAATACAGAAGGCGGACTAATGGACTTAATTGAAAAAATAATTGGTTCATTATATGAAGGTTATAAATATGATAAATATATAGTAGATAAATATCAATTATGTAGAAGAATTTTAGACGGTACAGTAACATCAATTCAAATTACTGATTTTGCAAATAAAACAGTAAGACAAAGAGTAAGTGCTATGAAGTCTATTTCTAATAAATTAACTTTTAGAGGTCCAAACTATAACCCAGCAGGTGCAAGAGTTGCAACACCTTTTGAAAATCAAATAATGATTATGAATACAGATTTTGAAGCAGAAATGAGTACTGAAGTATTAGCAACTTCTTTCTTTAGAAATGATGCTGAAATGAAATCAAGATTAGCATTAATAGATGGATTTGACACATACGATGAAAATAGATTGATAGAATTATTAGGAGATGGATTTGAACCATTTACAGCAGATGAAAAAGCAGAACTTGCAAAAATACCTGCGGTTTTAATTGATGATGAATGGTTTCAAGATTATTCTTATCTTTTAGATAATCAAGGTGAAACAAAAATGACAAACTTCTATAATCCTGAGACATTAAAAAATAATCACTGGTTACACACTAAAAAAGTAATATCAACATCACCATTTAAAAATGCTGTTGTATTTACTACTGATACACCAACTATTGAAAGTGTTACTGTTTCACCACAAGAAAGTACAGTAAGTGCGGGTCTTGATGTTCAATTAGGTGCTATAGTTGAAACAAAAGGATTTGCAAATAAGGCTGTAGTGTGGTCAGTACAAGAAGCAAAAGGAGAAATAACAAAAGTAACAGTCGACCAAAACGGATTAGTAAAAATTCCAAAAGATTTTCCATCTACAGAAGCAGCACCACAAATTACTATTCGTGCAACATCTGTATATGATAATACAAAATATGGAGAAGCAACAATTACTGTACTTTAATAAACATAAAATAGGGGCTTTAAAAAAAAGCCTCTTATTTTATAGAAAGGAGTAAAAATGAAAAAAAAATTAATAAATTCACAATTAACTAATTTTTTAACTTATGAAATGTATAAAAGACAATTGTTGACACTTGCTGAAAATGTTTTTAGTTTTAAAAATTTACCTAATTATATAGATACAGCTTTTTTGAATAAAGTATTATTACGTCAAGGAAGTATAGCATTTTTTATAGATGAAGTTATGGGTTTATTAGCTTTGCCATATATTTCAATGGGTAAATTAGATGTATATAGTAGACCTGTTGCTATTCAAGTTTATGGGCAAAATGGTTACCATAAAGTAATTAGAAATACTGATGAATTTGTAATTATGTATGATAATAATGGTCGTTACCCTTTATGGCTTGATATATTACAATATGCAGAGCGTATAGCCTTAGATACTAGAACGATTGATATTAATATTCGGTCAACAACGTACACCAAGATTTTGGAAAACACAAACAGAAAAAGCAAAATCAATACAAGATTTAGTCAACAATGTTGATGGTATGGAAAATACTGTAATTACATATGATAATCTTGATTTAGACGATACAACCTTAGTATTAGCACCTGCCCCTTATGTAGCTGATAAAATTGATATACATAAGGAAAAAGATTGGAACGAATTTTTACGTGTTATTGGTATTGCTAATATGAATTTTCAAAAAAAGGAACGTAATATAAAAGATGAAGTTTTAGCAAGTCAAGGAGGTACAATTGCAAGTCGTTTTTCTAGATTTGAACCAAGACAAAAAGCCATAGATGAAATTAATAGAAAATTCGGTGATATATTACTAGATAATGGAGAAAAAGTATTACCGAAAAAAATTGAGGTTTCTTATTATGACGGTTTACCATCTAGTAAAGAAAATGAAGAATTAGAAGAAAATGAGGAGGTAGAAGAAGATGATATTTAATTATAATAATGGTTATTTTTTAGGTGTTCCGTTTCTTCCTCCTAACTGTCAAAAACCACCTACTATATATACTATATTGGAAAGTATTGTAAATGGTAATGTAGATTTAAACGAACCAGCACCTGAAGTTAAAATAAAAGACTTAGCAAAAGAAGGACGTAAAACAATATTTAATTTTGATTACCCTTTATCATCAAATGTAAATAAAGAAAAATTTGAAACTATGATATTAAATCATTATTTAATGAGACGAATAGGTTTTGAAACTGTAACAGCATTTAGAATACAATTAGATGTAAAATTAAATGAAATTATGCCAATATATAATAAATTATTTGATGCTTTAGAAAATTGGCAAATTTTTAATGATGGAGAAACAACAACAAGAATAGGTACAGATGATAGAACAACAAATTCATCTAATAAAAGTAATAATAATGTAACATCTAATAATAATGTAACTAATAGTTCAACAACAAATAGTAATAATACTAACGACAACAGATTCAGTGATACACCTCAAAATCAAATACAAGACATAAAAGACGGAAATTATGTTACTAATTATACATATACAACAACGACAAATAATAGCAATGATAATTCAACAAGTAACGGAAATTCAACAAGCGAAGGAAGTTCAACCGAACAAACAAACACAACTGATAATAATACATATAATGAAACAATAAAAAGGACACCTGCAGATAAAATAACAATTTATAAAGAAATGCAAGAAAATATAAAGTCAATTTATACTATGATATTTAATGATTTAGATGTATTATTTTATGATTTAATTTAAAAGGAGGAATAAAATGAATAAATTTGAATTTAATAAATTAACACCATTTAAATGGTTTGTTTTAGAAAATTTTCCATTCATAGAAGCAGACTTTGACGCACTTACAGAGTGGCAATTGTTCTGTAAATTGGGAAAAGAAATAAATAAAATAATAAATAGCGAAAATACACTAGGAACACAAATGGAAAATGTTACAAATGCTTTTATTGATTTACAAAATTATGTAAATAACTATTTTGATAATTTAGATGTACAAGACGAAATAAATAATAAATTAAATGAAATGGTAAATGATGGAACATTAGCTAATATAATAAATCAAGAAATTTTTACCGATTTAAATGAAAAAATAGAAAAAAATACAAATGATATAAATAATTTAAATGAAAAAATAGAAAAAAATACAAATAATATAAGTGATTTAGAAAATAAATTAAATATAAATTCTATAAAAGACGATTTAATTTTATCGCCACTATTAGTTATGAAAGCTATTATAAATAATGAAAATGGAAGTTTACAAGGCATGGCAGCTAGTTATTATGATGATGGTAGTTATAAAAATATATATTTATGGTGTCAATATAAAACCTTTTCTAGATTATATAAAGTTACATGTGGTTCTTCTATAACTGGTGAAAATTGGGGTTACAGTTATAATGATAATGTTCCTTTTATTCATGGTTCATGTTTATCTATTAAAGATAATTTTTTATTAATAGGAGATGTAAAAAAAGGTAATGGAACTTTTATAAAATACAATTTAACTACTGACACTTATGAATATATAAATATATCAAACATAATAAATACGTATATTTTAGGAATAGTATGGGATGAAAATACAAAAACTTATTTAGTTTGTGGTACTGACAATAAAACCATGTATATTCTAAATGAAGATTATACTTTAATATCTCAATATGAACATGATGTAAATTATTTTGCTAATGAAATAAATTATACAATGCAAGCATATGATTATAAAAACGGTTATGAATATCGTACAGTTTCTTATGCTGTAGATAATTTTCTTTTAATAATAGATGTAAAAACAGGTAAATTATTAAAAATATGTAAATTAAATTACATGAATGGAGAAGTAGAAGATATTAGTGTAAATAATGGATTTGCTTTGATTTCGATTAATAGTTATAATACTGCTTATAATCTAACCCAAATGCATGCTATATGTGAAACATTTATAGGAGGTTTCACAAATAATGATTATTTAATACAAATGCAAAATAAAAAATTTTTTGGTTATAATTATATTCCTAATTTTGGAGCACAATCTTTAGAACAAAACCCACAAATTTATTATCAAAATAATTATAATAACGATAGTATTATAAGATATTGTGGAATAGGAACACAAGAAAATCCTGTTAAAAGTGGTTTAGCATTAGCAAGTTTTATTTGCAATGTTGCGGAACATGTTGGAAAATGTTCACCTACTATAAATTTTTTATCATCATCAAATACAGACGATAATGGTTTAAATTTACCTGGTAATAATAATATTAATAATATATATCTAAATGGTAATAATAATTCTATTTCTTATTTAGGTTTAGATAGAGTATCAAGTATAGATATTTATAATTTATCTATTGTGAACGGAGTAACAAGAAGAGATAATGGAAGATTAAAAATTTTTGGTTCTTCTGGATTTGTTATATTAAGAGGTACAATAAATTGTATTGATGCTTATATAGAAAATTCTAGTAATATGAATATATATGATAATGGTTTAAAATGTAGTAATACTGCTTTTATTAGAAGAAATATAATTCGACGGATTTGATAAAATTAATGCAGCAACTATTACAGATATTAGTAATTTAAAAATCCCAACATAAAAAAGAGAGGTAAAACCTCTCTTTTAATAATGGAAAAATAAACTATATAAATAAAAATACAAGAATTATTTATAATATAACATTAAACAATTGAATTGTCAAGACTATAATTACCTAAATTAGTATGATTATGCCAAATTGTTACACCTTTTCTACATGCATTGTTTATTAATTCCATATATTTTGAAGGTACTGTTCCAATTCCAATTTCTTCACTTGATGCAATTTCAACATAATTCCAATTTTTACGTCCTATTATGTTTGGTGTTTCTATTTTATTTATTTTATACCCAAATCTTGTAAAATAATCATCTATTATTTTTAAATATTCTAATTTTGGTCGCATATGTTGTATTTTAAATCTTATTAAATTTGCACCGAAAGCTATATCTCCTGAATTTGCGTTTCCTTCTGCTGTATTAGAACCTAAAGAAGATGAATAAAAGTTTCCAATAGTTTCTCCAATTGAACTTGCAACACTACCTATACCTTTACCTATATTACCTGTTGCTATATTTAATCCAGCATTTATCGCTGTTTTTACTCCATTTATTCCTAAATTAATTCCATTTTGTGTTAACCAATTTGTAAAACCATCACTTGACCATGAAAGAGTAGGGTATTTTCCTAAGGGTATACTTTCATCTTCATTATATTTTACCCCTCTATAATTTACAGGACGTATCTTTCCTGAATACCCAATACAAGGTAATCCTATAGCATTAAAAATAATATTACCTTCTGTATCTGTTTCAAAATCTTCTATTTTATAATCGTTTACACTACCTAAATTATTTGTAATTCGTAAAAAAGAATAAGGGTAAACTAATAATTTATTGTTTTTAGGTTTAAAATTTTCAATTGTTCTTATTGTTTCTCTATTATATTTTAAATCCTTATTTAATAATTTACCTTTTCCATTTTCAACTAGATGACTTGTTGTATCAATATCTCCTATAGAAAAAGCTTGATAAGGTAATGCAAACATTGCTGTAATATTTCCTGCTTGAGATTGTTTTGTAACTTCAAAAACCCAATCACTAATAGAATTAATTTCATCAGTAGGATTATTAATATTAATTAACCATGCAAACCACATTGAACCTTGAGGATAATTACCATATAAACCTACACCAGCATATCTTGTTTGATTTGATGGATTATAATTTGAAGCAATGACAAACCAATAAAAACTTTCTGCACCTATTATATCTTCAGTTTTTGAAAAATCACTTATTAATTGTCCTACATCTAAATTTTCTGGTATAGTATGTATACCTATTGTATCATCATTTACATGTTGTCTATTTATAAAACATGGTTTCTTTTGCCAGTAATCAAACCAAGTTGACCATGCATCTATTGTGAATTGTATTTCAGTATTGTAATTTCCTTTATAAATTACCTCATCAATCCAAGCAAAAAACCATTTATTTGAATAATCTTTATTTTGAAAAGCTATATAATTAGCTTGTAAACATTGCTCATAACTAAATTTTGTTTGTATAGTTCCATTTTGCCTTATAAATGAATAGTCATTTGCTTCTGTAATTTTATTTGTTAAACATAATTGCAACATTTGTTCTTCTGTATATGATAAAACATTTACATATTGTCTATCAATATTTATATTTTTAACTAAAATTATTCTACTATTCATTGTTACCTCCTTATTTTAATTTTTCTAAAATTTCAATTGCTGTTTCAAGTGCTAATATTTTTTGATTTTTATTTTGTAAATTTATTTCAAAATCATTTTTTCTTAATTCTTCTAATAATTCTTTTAAATATTTTAACATTTTTACCTCCTTATTGAAAAATCAATAACCTGTTTGAAATCTGTTCCGCACATATCACTTGCATAAAATATTTTATTTTCTTTAAATGTCATAAATAAATTTTTAAGTTTTTGATTAGGAATTGAAATATTATAAATATCTCTTTGCCAATATCTTGATACTTGAATAATATCACTAAACACTATTAAATTTTTCTTAAAATCCTTATAAAAAGGATATATAAACCAAATAGGACTTTCTTTTTCAACTTTATCTACTAAATAATCACATAAAAATTTAAATGATTTATATTGAAATCCAAAACGAAAAATACATTTATAATCTTTATATGATTTTGGTAATTTAGGTTGTGGGAATGTTTGCCAACTTCCACTATCTACCATAGCAGAAGCATTACCAATTGTCATTGTTTTTCCTCCAGATGACCTACAATATTCAATAGCTATTTTTACGTCGTTTGCCTCATTATGTATAATTTTTGTTGCTATTTCCCCCTGTTTTAAATTTGAAAAAATTTTATCTAATCCCCAAGCATGAATATATGGACATACTCTTGAAATTGAATTACCAACCATATATATTTTTGTAGTTCCTCTTTTACGGTCAATTGTAGAATATAATATCATTAATCTATCAGGTTCATTTGGTAAATATTTTCCACGTTCCATAAATTCTTCAAATATTATTCGGTCTACATCTAAAAAGCTACCTCCTGAATAATGTTGTTCTGTAGATAATGCCATTACATACCCAATTTTTTCATATCTTTTTGCTTTTCCTTCTTCTGCATTATATATAGATAAATATAAAACTTTTCTATAACATGTAATACAATTATATTTTCCTTTTGTTAATTTTTCAACATCTACATCACTAAAATATTGTTCAATCCATAAATTGGAAATATCTTCTTTCCAACGTCTTAATAAAACAAATCTTTGACCTGTTTCTAAATAATGTTCTACTGCCTCAATATGTTTTACTTGATATGATTTACCATTTGATTTTTCACCATATATTAGATTAAAATTTGCTTTTTCCTTATTTATGTTAACTATACTATAATGTATTTGATTTTTAATAGACATGCTTAAATACCCCCTAATATAATAATATCAAATAATTTCATAATTTCTTTTTTTAATTCATGAACAATAATTTTTTCATTCTCACTTGTTATTTTTTTCCTAATTAAATTAGATTGGTCAATATTATTTTCCTTACAAACATTGCTTAAACTTCTCATTTTTTTATAAGCATTTATAAAATCATAATTTGTTATTTTTTCTTTTGGCATTGTTTACCCTCCTTCCTCTATATAAATTGCCCTTTTACTACTATTATCACTTATCAAATTACAATATTCTAAACTTTTCCCTAATTCATAAGTTGTTGGTATTAAAGAACAACCATATTTTGCTTTTATTTCTTCTTTGTTTCCTTGAAAATCTTCTAATATAAAATTTTCCATTTCATCATTATATATTAATAAATTTTTTCCAGTATCTTTAAAGTCAAAAACAAAATTATCTTTAAAATCATTTAAACTTTTTAAAGCTTTTGCCCCCTTTTTTGGAACTCCTGCAACTGTAATATGTATTTTATTTTCTTTATCTCTATAAGCATATTTTTTAGCACCTTGTGTTATAAATTCGTTGTAACTTCCATCATGTTCAAATAATCCCAACATATGTTCAATACCTTTTTTATCTTTAGGCTTAAATCTATTTATATCAATTTCAAGTTCCTTCGAAACTTTTTCAATTTTCTTTATTACATTATTATTATAATCATTTATAACATTTTTGTCAAAATTACCATATAATTTTAAACTGTCTGTATCTGCATACACGACATGTTCATCTAATTTTATTAAATTACTTAATAAATTAAATCTTCCGGTAAGCTGTCACCCAAACTCCGCCAACTAAAACTCATAAAACCCATTTTACGTTCTTTTTCTAATAACTTTTGAATTTCTTCATTTTTCAATGGAATTTCTTTCCAGCCTTCTTTATTATCATAAACAACATTATCTTTTATATTATTAGTAACTGACATACCATATAATGAATTAAATTTTGCTTTAGATATGGCATATTCAACCTCTTTTCCTTCTACATTTTTAAAACTAGTTTTATCTAAATATTTATCTAAAATAAATTCAATAAATTGTTTTGGTAAATATTCATATACAGCGTAGTAACTTTCTATTATTTCATAGCTATCATATGTATATGTATTCATTATAAATTTTAAATCTACATCAGTGAGTACAATTTCAAGTTCATCTGCTGCAATTACTCTTCCATTATCATAACAACCTTTTAATATTCTTATACATTTACTTTGTGAAATAAAATTATTATAATATTTACATTTAATATTTGTAAATTTTATGTGAACTAAATAAGCAAAACAATTTTGCATTTTATTTACATCTTTTAAATTAATTTTTCTAAATTCATTTAATGGATAGCGTTCGCTTATCATTGTAAAAGGGTAGCTTGATGTAAAGTCAAAACTTTCAACATTTTGTAATATATTATTTGTGTAAATCCAGTTTGCATGTGTATAACCTCCGCATAAAAGCTTGAATTAATAAATTATAAACATGTCCATCAATGTTTACACTTCTTCTTACTTTATTTTTATATGTCCAATCTTTACTAATTTTTTCTTTTAATTCTTTTCTTACATGACCTGTTGAAGTTAATGGAATATTTTTTAATGTGTTATATGTTTCTAATTCTTTTTTAATATATTCATATATAACTAAACAATCATTTTCACAATATGCTAATTCTTTTTCAGTTAATATTGTTTTACTATTTCTTATTTTAGTATAATCTAAATTACCAACTAATTTTTTTACTTTTAATTGGTAAACATCAGGCAATTTTTCTAATTTACAATTTGTCATCATCAAAGTACATCTAAATTCAAAATTAAATTCTTCTAATTCAAATTTTATAGGTTTTCTTGATTTTCTAGCAAAGACATTTTTAAAAGTAAATATATTTCTTAAAAATTGAAATTCATATGCTAAATTATGTACATATACATATTTTTTCTCATATGTTCCCCAATATTCAATTCTAATTAAAAATGCTTTTAATTCTTCCCAAGTTCTCCCGTAATATACTTTGTCATTAATTCCAAACATCCATATATACATATTTGACATATATTTACACTCATTTTGTTCATTTTTAGTTAATTTTAAATATTCATTAACATTATATTGTTTATTATTTAATATTAAATATGAACTTGTTTCTATATCAAAAGTATATATTGTATTATCATATTTTTTTCTAATTCCTTTTATGTCAACTTCATGTCCGTAATAATCTTTCCAATATATCATAATTCACCTCATAACATAATAATATAATGATTCTAAGTCAGCCGTTAAACTTTCATCGTTTAATTCATCTTTTAACATTCTTATTTGCTCTATAAAAGTATCTTTGTTCCAGTTATTTTCTTTAGCTACTTTTACAAAATCCCAAAATTCGCTTTTTGTTAAATATTCATAAATCCAAGTATAATTTCTTCCTGCTATATATAAAGTAGATGCTTGTTTATAATTTATAGGTTTCTTAGCTTTTTCACTATATTCTTTAACTATTTTTTTTACACCTGCTACTCTACTTTCATCAGTTTCTAAAAATTGATTTACTGCTGTACGTATTGCAATTAATTTGAATATAGTATAATTTTTACTTAGTTTTATTCTTCCTAATTCACTAATAGCTTGAATATTAGATGCATTTAAATAGTCATATAATTGTTTGCCTGCAAAACTTCCTTTTAATCCTGTTAATCGTTCAAGCCTTAATAATCTTTGATTTGCTTTTTTTACTAATAATTTTAATTCGTTATATAATTTTTTCTGTTCTGATGTTTGTTCGATTTTCTTTGGCATTTTTCATCACTCCTATAAATATATGAGCTTGTATATTATACAAGCTCAAAACCTAATGATTTATTATTACTTTCTTTTTGTTTATTTTTTACTATTTTTATTGTAAAACCTTCTTCATCTATTCCAAACATTTCTATATATCTAGACATTTGAATTGCAAATATTTTTGAACCTGTAGCATATGAATTATTATTTTTATCTAATAATATACATGACATAGTATATTCAGTGTCTTTTATTATTTCTCCTGTTTCTTCATCAACTATTGGTTCTTTCATTGGTTTAACATATCTTTTTATTAATACTTCTTTTACTTCAATTATTGAATTTTCAAAGTCATTTAATAAATAATCAATATGGCTTTCAAGATTAAATATTTTCTTTTTATCTTCTATATTTGTAAAAATTTCACATTTTGTGTTACTTTTTTTAATCATAGAATTAAAATTGGTTACTTGTAATCCTGTTTCCTCCTTTACCTCTTTATTTTCTAAGATTTCTTGATTTTCTTCCATAATCTTACTTCCTTTCTAGCTTTAGGTAGCTAACCGCTATATGATTTGTTTATTTCTAAACTACCCTAATTATACAATAGAAATTGTAAGATGTCAATAAAAATACTAAAATTTTAGTAAGAAAATTTTTAGGTTTGCTATTGACTTTTTTGGCTTTTTGTGCTATAAGCCGTTAACAAGTTTACATAAGTTTATTTGGTTTACATAAGTTATTTTAGTTTACATAATATTATGACATGTTGGGGGTTTACATAATAAGTTGACAAATAATGCTTAT
>ENA-OPTB01001937-OPTB01001937.1-human-gut-metagenome-genome-assembly--contig:-NODE-1937-length-14400-cov-3.337679_pt1 | contig 14400 bp, 11 predicted proteins | sample MGYA00241810_ERZ501911 | MGnify/ENA primary metagenome ERZ501911 (study PRJEB25962, sample SAMEA2042304) | human gut metagenome | biome: human gut; feature: human-associated habitat; material: faeces... | reverse complement strand
CATGCCGTCGCCCCAACCGCCGCCTTCACGGCCGTAGCCCTTCTGCTGACAGAGCGCGAGAATGCCGGGAAGGTCCATACCCTTGTTGTTCTGCATGAGTGCCATAAGGCCAGCGATGTCGTTCATACCAGACTCCTTGTCTTCCATGTTAAAGATGTTGGTAACAGTAGTTCCCTCGTCACCATCGGGCTCCGCATGCTTACGCATCATGTTAAGAGTCGCGCCAAGACCGGATTCCATACCCGGTGCATACTTGAACATCACAAACCTCCTACATGTTACAGGATTATGGGATAGCCCAGACATTGAAAGTATAATACCACAATGTCTGGGATTTGTACATTATTTTTCTCAATCAAATTTTGTAGAGAAAAATTTTATGCGGCGATTCGGGCATATTCCGACTCGACAAGAGGCATCCAATCACGAATATGAATGGCTATAAGGTTATCCTGAAGCGCTATGTTGATGTCCTGCGCCCCGGCGCGCATCAACGCTGTATTAATGATTGCTGTACGGTTCTGGCTCATCCTTTCTCTCCATGCTTTACTTTAAGCACTGCAAGTCGTTGCTTTCACATATCGTGGTACTTGAACCGCTCCCGAACGCTTTCGATATGCTGCAAAAGCTGTTCTAGTTTCTCCGCGTTCCCACCCATACTTTCAGTGATCGCCTCAAACTGTTTGTGCTGCGGCCATTTTTCAAGAATGGCGTCTTTTCGCTTGTCTCTCATAATGTTGTTATATCTTTCTTTATCAGCAATTACTGTCCATGTCCCATCATCCAAAGCCTCATATTCATCACCGGGGCACTCAGATTGCATCTCTATGTACCCATTACGGTTCAACTCTTCTTTTGAAAGGACATTTTCTTGTATTGAGAAGTTGCCCCCAACTGTTGCAAAAAATTTCATTCTATTCCTCCCTATTTGATATATTAAATGCATTGCTTTGCACAGAACTGTATGTCCCTGTCACTGCTCCTGCATCACCAGAAACAATTATTGTATCTGTAGATAAAATTTCTTCTGTAACAGTTAAATATACAAAACTATACCGATTTTTATCAATATATGCAGATGTAATAGTATAATATGTTCCGTTAACTCTAATTTTAAAATTTGAACCATTTTCATTTACAATTTGTATATTTGTAGAAAACCCAATACGAACAGTATGAGTATTATAATAAGTTACGTATAAAGCTCTCGGACGAAAGCTTTCTATATCAATGACTGAATCCATCAATGGATTTCCATTGACATCTGTTAGTGTACTTGCCCGTAAGATTCCAGATACTTTAACACGAAGATACGCGGTTTTTTTAGATGCGTACGTATTATTGAAATCAACAAAAATGGCATGTTTTGATGTATTAACGGTATTCAATAGTGCTTCAACAGCAGATGTCAGTGTCTGCACTGTAAAAAATGGAGTATCATAGAATTTTAAACGAGGAATCATAACTCCAGAACAATAACTATACCCTTGTGGGACATTAGATACAACAATATTAATCCATTCTTCTCCGTATCCATTTGCAAAAATGCGGTATCCACGAGAAGATGTATCGCCTCCCTGTTCTGCACATGCCCCACCTAGCTTAATGTCGTTGTCTTCATAATGGTATACATTGTCAGCATTACGGCTGAGGGCATGTGATGAAGCATCAACCTTAAATTCTTTTGCATACGTCAGTTGAGGATAGATTCGGTTTGCGCCGATAAAAGCGCTTGAAAATGTGGATACGAACTTTCTTGAAGATATAATGTGTTCTTTTCCAAGAATACGCACCAACGTTGTTCTTTGAAGATCGGTTAGCGTTGTGCCATCACCATTTTCTAAAGAAAGAAAACCGAATTGGTTTGTGACAAAAGGTGCAGTTGAATACTGTGCATCTTCTTCCCACGTAATGTTATTTACACATGCAACAACACACTGAATATCTGCTAGAAATGCATAAGGTTGCGGCTGTGTAGAAGCTGCAACAATACGAACATCACTGCATCTGACGAAGTTAGCATATGCTCCGAACATGGTGTCAAAACGCACACCGCGAATATCTATCGCGAGATACTGACTAATAACTCTAATACGAGTAAAAGTAGCCCATCTGTCCGTTCCGTAAGGGTAGTTATCCGTAGAAACTGTAGGCCAATCAATGGCCTCATATTCTTCATCAGTATATGAACCTTGCTCAGTGGGAAAGCATGAACGCGAAGCATCAAAATAAATACTTGTGATACACACTCGTCCAAGTATATTTGCATGTCCGCTGATTACGAGTTCATCCCATTCTCCTGGTCCGAATGCGAATGTGTAAGTATTATGCCTTCCTACATTCTTGTAATATTTTTTGGCATGGATGACAGCGGCGTCAAAAGTTGCAAAAGCAGTTTGTATAGTGCTCCCATGTCGAGGAGATGATGCGTTGTCGTTACCCTCTTTGGTGATATAAATTGTCACACCAGAATTTTTCTTTTCATCATCAAGAACGTAGTAAGTCCAGTGCACAGTTGATGTTCCGAGAAGACTTTTACACCCAATACTTGGAATACTGACAGACTGAACATCAGTTTCTGTAAATTGAACATTTCCTTTATCTATAAAAGAACCTTTTATATCAGACCGTACAATATAGTTTCCTTCATTGATAAGAACAGTCTGCCCAGATGCAGCGGCATTCTCAAATGCCGCAGTATCATCTGCAACCCCGTCCCCTTTGGCCCCAAAATCTTTGATCGTGAGAATGTCTGAGAAGCGGTCGGAAATACTGCGCGGCGTAGTGGTACCGTCCGCAACAACCATCGTTGCCCCCGTCACATCCCCTGCGAGAGTAAGGCCAGCAAGTATCTGATCCCGTGCGTGCATTATCTCGTCATATATACTTTTCCACCATTCTTGAGGTGTTTTTTTAGATGTAACGGGCACAGTTATTGCACGAGAACATATTTCGTCTAACTCTTGACAAATCATTGTCAATTTAGCTAAAGCGTCTTCATGTGATTCTGCTGGAAAGTTATCATATTGAGTATACTGATGTAATTGAGTAATGGGCACGTCGCGTATAATAACGATAACTATACCTGGTTCCCAATTGGAGAGACGTGTAAGAACGCCCCCTGCAGGATTTCCAACTCCTGTAATCATATAGTGACTCGAATTCATAATATGCGAGTCAATATCTTCTTGGCCTTGCTTTGCATACCTTACTTGTATGTGTTTCTCATCAAGAAAAGGGAATGAAATTGGAAAATTAAATTGAGCGCCGTCATATACATATCTGTTCTTAAACACGTTATTGCTTACTAACATTCTTCATCTCCTTATAGGCCTTATTAACCTCGTCAATGACAAGAAGACCTTGTTCTGCGACATCGATCATTTCACTATAAATCTGATCGACTAGCTGTCGCTTTTCATCTGCATCCATGTCTTCATTGAACTGAATCATTCTGATAGCTTTGCTCATGTTATTTAGAGAAGACCGTACACCAGTAAACTGGCCCATAGGTCCGCTATTCATAAGCTCTTCAGCCATGGCTGCTGCAACGCCAGTACCTTCTTTCATGAGCATGTTTACTGACTTCAGACGATTCTCAAGCTGACCTGCCTTGGTCTGGAAGTCTTCAATAGCCTTGGCACTTACGCTGGGGTATCTGAAAACAAACGATTTAACTACAGGTAAGTCAGCAAGAGTCGGTGCTGCACGTTCTACTTTGTCTATAATTCCCGCTTCTTGCGCCGCAGCATCCAAGGCAGAAAGGACATATTGTCCTACCTGACCCGTCCATCCTCTCACAAGATGTTCCATAATAAGTGGAGAAGATGCACGTCTACCAATTGCTGTTTCTGCTACAGGGTCCAGATAATTGAGGACACGCGACAGGCTCTTAGCAATCTCAGTTGTGTTGGCCTTATATTGCGTCTGCGGAAACATATCTTCCATGAATGATGGAATAATGGGGTTTCCGGTAAAGAAACTATAGTTAGCCGCAGATTCATACACAGGTGCAATAGCTGAAGGCATAACACTAGGTATAATCTGATCACTAACGGCGTCAAAAAATCCGTCATCCCACATTTTCTGCAGGAGACTTCTATCTTTATTTTCATACACCCAATCAACAAACATTTCAACTGGGGCTGCCGCGATTACTGCTAGCTCCTGCGGTTTAGGGATACGTAATACCGCCCAAGGAGTAGGAACGATCCAACAAGTAGCGCGTTGCCAGTCAGGTACGTTTCTGAGTGCTTTAGCGGTATCAGAGTCGGGGCTATTGTACATAATGTCATTATTAACTAATGACAGAAGCAAAGATGGCAGAACTATTCCTGCCCCCACACCTGACATAAACCTGATAGGGTCACCCTTAGCCATACGATAGGTTTTATCGAGACCTTGAACCTGGGCATTAAAGAATGCCGTAATGGCATTGAATCCTTTAGTAGCCGCTCCAATTCTCATAGAGTCCTGAGTAATATCTCTAGACTTAACTGCGGCTTCGAAAGGCGATATACCACGATTCACATCTTCAATAAACCCACCAATACGTGTGGCTTCATCAGTCATCTCAGTAGCGCTCTGCAGCGCTCTCTTAACGATACCCGGAGCCTTACGAAGGTTCAACGGGTTAATCATGCTGATGATTTCTTTATAGTTCTTGACAGGGTCCTTGAGCAAATTACGTGCAGGAACTTTAGCCATCTCAGTAATCATTTCCTGAGTGAACTTTCTGTCAAGGGCTACAAGGGACGCATTGCCACCGCCGTTCTTTGCCCAGTCCCAATAATATCTTGGGAAAGAGTCGTCCACCAGTTCGCTTACTGATAACCGAAGTAAAGCCCTTCAGTGCGCTCAATCCATAAATATAACCTGGATTACTAATGGCCGCAGTAAACTGGTCACGGAACAAGTTACGTACAACAAATTCAGGCGTAGTAATAGAACCTGCACGAGTCCAAGATGCGACCTCAGTCAGTCCTTTCATTATGCCGTTATAAATGAGTGCCGAATCCATGTCCAGTTGTCTGGCTGTCTTAGCGATTTCTTCAGGCACAGCATATACGCGCTTACGACCATTTTCTCTGACAGTAATCTGCGTTTTACGCGATACATCATGAGACAGCGGACTTTCACGCTGACTGACTTCTACAGCTTGACCGAAGTCCTTGGCAATCTGCTTCTTGACCGCATTAGACTCAGCCATTCGAATGACACTAAAGGTATTCCGAACTACACTCTCAAGTGGGTCAATAATGACGGCCTTGGGTGCAGCAAAGTCTTCCCCAAATGAGGGTTCGAATTCCGTCACCACCTCATTCAGAGGAACATACTTTTTGTTCTTTGCCTTGATATCGCGCAACTGGCGTTCACTGATAAGACCTGCATCTTTCATGTAATCGAGCAGGTTATTATTGTAATCATAGATCTTCTGTGCTGCAGCGTCGTACTTCGCAATGTTTTCTGGATTCTTGCCTACAGAATAGGCCACTTCCGGATTGATGCGAGTATCTACACCTTGTTCAGACAGTTCCATGGTACGCTTAGCAATCAGGTATTCAGACAACCCACGAGGGTCACCTGCTTCCTTGATTATCTTATCAAGAGATACACCAAAGTTCTCACGAGTGCCAAACTTAAATGGCGAATGCTCAATCCAGTGCATAGCCATTTTAGGCGATCCCATAAGAGCAGATGCCATGGCGCGAGACTCAGTCATTTTACCTGGAGACGCTCCAGTATTGAGAGGAGCAAATTTATCTACCAATGACTGGTATGTCGAATCCTTGATTTCCGACCATGTGCGAGTACCTTTCTCTTCACCCAGGGAAATATTTTGTCGCAACTCAGCTTGAGCGGCGTCTATGGGCATTTCACCCTTAGGCGCGGCCTTTGCAGCTGATACTTTTTTCTGGTCGAAAATAAACATGCGAGAGCCCATTTGAATGCCCTCGATGTTGCGTGTAAGTTCACGAACCTTTTTACCCTTGGTTGCTCCGGCCAATGTTTCAATGGCCTCAGGAGATAGCTTATCAGATGACAGCCATTCAATAAATTCAGGTGTAGGGTTCTCGAACATCTTACGAGATGTGGGAATCAGTCGTTCCTGAGATACGCTCTTATACTTCTCAATAAAATTAGGATATTCCTGGAAGAACTCAGGATCCATTTTCTCCATAGAAGCTTTGCCTTCGGGCGTCTTCAGGAATTCTTTGAACAGCCTTGCGCCGCGCGCATCGGTATAATGGAACATTGGAACGCTGCGGTGGACTTGATATTCTTGTACAGACGCCCCTTCAGTCTTCTTCGCTGCGGCTTCTGCCACGTTTTTGCTAGTAGAATACCACACTCCCGCAGGCGCAGATTCCGGATTAAGATTAACTCCCTCAGTGAAGACTCGACGATACGAGGATCGATAGGCACGGGGCACCTCAAGATTAATAGATGCAACGTCTTCTCTGATAGTAGGTTCAATGATAGAATTAATGCGCACTGCTTCAGGCGTTTTACCGGTAACTTCAAATACGCCCATGAGGCGATTCGAATAGAAGCCTGCAGCCTTCATTCCGCCTAAACCCATACTGGCGATCATGAAATCTTCAGCAGTAGGCATTTTGCCTTCCATCAATGAACCTGCGGTAGTCATTGTGGTGATTTCAGAAAACAACTGTGCAGTAGTTTTCATAGCCGGAGTGGCTTCAGAAAAGAACTTACCAGTATATTTACCTGCACCACCAGTAGCCGCACCAATGACGGCACCTTTGCCTGCAGACGACAAAGTATTGAGAGTACGGTCAACAACTTCAGTCCAAGTTGTTGCCTTACCCTCACGATACATATCAGTCATATATGTACGCAGGCCTTCAGTAAGACCCATCGCAGCTGCAGGAGATGTTATGGGCGCGGCGGGGCCAGTCGTAGCACCAGCAGCACCACCCACAACAAGAGCAGGTATATCCCCAATAGCTTGACCAGCCATCGCAAATACTTTTTGTGCAACACTTCCAGTCTCTGGTACGACCAAGTTTGGCAATTCACCACGAACTGCTAACCCAGTGATAGAATTTTGATACCCAGCAAGTACGGCTTCTTTCCAGTCAACTACAGGACGAGGATTACCTTGTGCAACTTCCATATCGGCTTTCTCTGCCAATACAGGATCTACTGTGGCAACCTCTATAAAATCCTGTGCTGCTTCAAGGTCTGCAGGATCATCCTTTAAGGAAAACCCATATTCAGTTTTAATGCCCTCATAGACCTCATCAGCAGTAAAGCCCGCCTGAATTGCTTCATCAGCTTCACGCTTAGCCTGTTCACGAATCTCTGACAGAGAAAAGCCTGCTGCCAGGGCTTCGTTAGTCTGCTGAGTATATGCCATAATTTACTTCCCTTGTGTACGCTTTTTCCATTCAGAGAAAGTCTCACCAGGCTGTCTGACCTTATCAGGTGAAATAACTGGAGTACCTTTCTCCGGAATAGTCGGTACCCAGTTTGTTTTAGGTACAGACATTGCACCCCTAAAGTTTGGCTTGTCACTTGTGTTCGCATCAATCAGTTTATTGATGAAGCTACCTGGGTCATTGAAATCTACCAGTTTAGCTACTTGCTCAGGCGTCTTCCCTTGCGCCTCGCGATACAAAGCCTGATTGACTTTCAGATACTTATTTTCAGCATCAGGATTCGTAGTACCCATAATACCATTGCTAGGACTGATGAAGTTCTTGATATACTTCGATGCGTCCGTCAGCATAGGTTTAATGGAAGTATCCATCTTGCTTGCGAGGGTATCCCGAGCATTAAGAAGCGTCTTGTATTCAATACCAGTAATCTGACCTGCCGCTACCGCTTTTTGAGCACGAGCAACCCATTGGTCATCTGCCTGGCCCTCATATACAGATACCATGAGATCACCATATACAGCTTTGCTGATTTTAGACATGTCATCCTTAGCCATGCCCTTAAAAAAACTATACATGTTCTTGCGGGTCTCACCAGACACAGCCTGATTACCCATATAATCATAAAACTTAGCGTCATCCATTTCACCACTGATAGCATCAGTAATAAAATCATTGAATGCTGCGTTATCTGCACGCTTCTGAGCTCGCTGTTCCCGCGTCCATGCTACCGATTCTAACGAATTGCGGTATGAAGCCTCTGCATGTATGCGATTTTCAGCTTGCTGAATGATAGTATCAATTTTAATGGTTTGACGGCCGACCACAGTCTCCAGGTCTTTTTTGTTTTGCCTAAACCATGCGATAGTTGCCGACGGATTATCTCGAGCCCACGATTGGACCGCCACAAGAATACCGTCATCGATTGCTTTTTCAGCTGCAATGTTATCATTAGGGTATGTCTTACGAACTTGTTCGAAGTAGCTTGTGAGAGCATCAACATCTCCTAATGGCGTTCTAATAAGGCCATCTTTCAGGGTATCAACATACGCAGCACGAGACTGTTTATCCGCAATTGTCTGCTGTTGAATCTGATATGTACCCATTTCATTCAGATAACTGGACGTATGCTTATGCCACAGCTTATCAAAGATGTACCCAGGTACTTTCATCTTCTCGCGAAGCTCACCAGCAGTCTTATTAGACCACTCTTCTTCTGCATTCAGAAGACCATCAGTTTGGGCACCAAGTTTCGTTTTGCGGATTTCCATTTCGCGGTCACGAAACAACTTGGTCATCTCAATATCAGCATCGCGTGCTTGACGTTCGACAATTTTGTCCATAAAAGTCTGAGCAAAATCGTCTGCCGCACCCATTAACCTACCAAGACCAGTAATGAATGAACGTTCTGCATCGGCAGGAGCAGCCATAGCACTAGCGCTAGGTACTGCTCCTACAGGAACTTGGCCATTCTGCGGGTCACCAAAATAGCGTGGAATTTCCTTAGCCATTAGTCCCACCATCCTGCTTTATTACCGACCAGATAACCACTGGTTGTACCTTGGAACAAAGACCCTGCAGCATTAACCCATCCGCCAGACTTAGAACTCTTTGCGGCTTTGCCATATGAATCTGCTTCAACTCGTTTGGCTTCAGCTTGTAAACGCCCTGTACGAAGAACATCCTCACGATCAAGTTTGGCATTCTCCGCGGATTCGTTAACCAGGTCCATAAAAGAACCGCTGTCGAGCTCATAGCCACTAGCAGATGCCGCCGCAATCTGCTTAGCTTGCAGTCTGGTGGCTTCTACACCCATATTAGCAGCTTCTTTCCGCGAATTCAGCTCGTAAAGTTCTGCTTGATACTGAGATTGCGCCTGTTGGGCTTTATACGCAGCAGATTGTGCTTCAGCTTGCTGCAAAGAACCAATAGTTCCAACAAGTGTGGAACCTACGACTGCAGCCATAGCAAGGGTGGACATTGCCATATTCTACTCCCAATGAGCTTTAGAACTCTTTGTAGTAAACCTTCTCACGAAGATTGTACCCTAAATGAGCGAGGCACTTTTCTGCCATAGAACTCGAAGGTACATGAAAATTTATTTGCTTAATACCCTTGGATAAAAGCATCATTTCAGTGTACTGCATAAACCTGACTGCTGTACGCCCTCTATATTCAGGCGACACATAAATGGCCACATTAGACGCCGACCGTTCACTGGTAATAAAATCTTTTGCGATCATAAAAACCGCATATCCTACTACCTTGTCATTGTCCTCAATATCAAACGTATGCAGTAACCCAGTATTTGACCCCATGCAGAGATAATCAATGTCTGGATTATACTTTTTACCCTGTCCAACTACCTCTTGGCAGTGCGCATCAATCAAATGAATCGCTCTACCAATGTGATGTGCCAGATTTACTTCCCGGAAAATCGGCTTCATTAGTTAACCCGCCTCGGATTGATATGATACACAATAGCCCTAACCATAAGAGGATACGGGGTCTTGTGTTCAATTACGAGCTGTTGCGTTTCATTATTAGAAGACGCTACAGACTCAGTAAAGTCTCCTGTAAACAACTGCTGTGCTTTATTCATAATTTTGGTTGGGCCAAAGAACTTCTCTTGCATGCTTTGGCCCTCAATGCCGAATCTCAATCCCAGAGAATTCAGCAAAGAGAATGTAGCACTAACAATCTTTCTCGATGCCCCTGTAGATACCTGGTCAGATGCCTGAATAACCATAGACTTAAACCGTGAAGTATATGGAACACCAATGACACAGTTAGTTACTGCTTGATTAAGCGTAATTGCGCCATTTTGTACATACACTTCAGGATGGACCCATCCATTAATAAGAGGAGCAACTTTAAGTCCTTCTAAATGATTGAGACCAGTAATGGTTGAAGTAGCAGTACCTTGATATACTGCCTGACCATCAGCAAAAGACTCAACACTCAAATTTGGTGACTCATTGACAATCTTGTCAATATACTCAATCGTAGATGTACGATTTCCTCTTTTAATAACAAGCCATAGTTGGTCGCCATTAGGACCAGGGATACAACTAATACTCTTCAGTTCGACATTCTCATATCCAGATTGGGTCTGAGCTTCGAATGAATGGGCATGCCAAGCAAGTACTTTCTGTTGCTTTTCATATGTCATGCCAATCAACTGATTAGTATCAGTAATACACCACAAGTACGTGTCTGGTGCACTCATATATGCCACATCTTTGACTTTGCCTTTAAGAATGTGGTCTGCAAAGATAGTCAAATCTGTGGCTGCAAACTGGTTATCAAGAACCGAGTAATCAAGAGAACGCACACGATCTCGACTGTTTTGAATGAACAATACAGATGAGCCCAATTGGACAGCTTGTGCAGCCATAGAACCATAATTGGTCTGCTTTGTAATCTTGATATTACTTGGCGTAAGAGCTTCACCCAAGGATGATGGCGCAATACGGTATTCTGCACTACCAGTTCCACACAAAAGTACGTCAGTAGAGTGCAACCATTTAATACCATCTGCCATATCAGTGGCCATGGTATAGTTCATCGGGTCAGTATCAAGAACCGGGTCAGAGGAAGCCCGATTACGATAGAATCGGGTAGTATCCCCGATCTCAGAAAACCACAATGTCAATGGTTGTGCAGGAGTACTTCCCATGACCAAGCGCTGTTCATGATATGCAACAACTCTTGGCCAATTAAAATTCTGCCACTGCGGTGGAACTGGGTCATTGTCTGACGTATGAGCAATAGGAGTATCCAATTCCCAGTTATTATTTGCCTTACGAATAAGACGTTGAGGTGAATAGTTGTAATAACACAACCATAACACGTCACCAGACTGTGCCCAGGTTACCTGGTCATACCATGCATCATCAATAAAATAGGTTGGCAGTTCGTAAATAGATCCATTGTCATTTACAACTGTACCACCGTTATAATGGACACGCATATATCCACCATAACCAGTATTCGCAGTCTTACCGAATTCAAGAATGAACGATTGATTGGTACTAAACTTAAAAGGAATGAGTTTAACTTTCTCACTCTTACAATTGATGACGAATCGTGAACCCATCCTACGAGTCATTGGTCCATGCGGGAGTGCAATCAGGTTACGCATCTCAGCAGCACCAGCGAAATAAGCATCCACGTCGATGCGATTATGCATTCGTGGGCTAAGTTCGCCGGAAGCAAATGATACTTGAATCGGAATTGCGTCCTGCATGTTTAATACCTCGACAGAATCCAGTTACCTTCGATGACCTCAGGAGGAGTACTCTCAATGGCCGATGCATTATAAGCTAGATTGATCTTGCGCTCAAGAAGCTGTTCATACATCGACTTGAGATCAATATTGCTGGTCAACGAAATGCACATATCAGCGGCCAACTTGAGTGTCAAACACTCTCTGAACATCGCATCCATTTCGTTAGGATCTTCAACCTTGCGTATGTATCGAAGTTGCGCCTTGTCTGCGTTGGTCAAGACCTTACGGCCTTCGACTTGCCATTCTTGTGTCCTGTCATTAATACTAACTACACGAACACAGTCTACAGGAAGAGAATACGCGTTAGCATATCCAAAAGCGGGAGATTCGAGATCTCGTGCAAGAATCTCCCGCTTCATAGCAAAGGACCACGGATAAGACCGAAGCAAGGCGTCCCGTACCGGTTCATAACGCTGCTTGCACAGGCGAGAAGCCTTAGTTGTATCATCAAGAGCCATAACAGGTTCCTGACTCAACATAGTCAATGCATCGTTACAAATTTCGATAGAGGACGCCATGGCTTTGCTCCTTATTCGTAGGTGAAGTACAGTTCGCCGTCGAGCTTGGTGCCCGCCGCAGCGGAGGCCGAGAACTTCAGAATAACCGGGACCTGAGTCTGAGAGTCAATGTCTACGCCAGTGAGTGCATCCGTCATGGGGACACCACCCGCAGTATTAGCCGCGGCCGCGGCGCGAATAGTCTTTTCAGCAACGTCTTCCCCGCCCATGGACTTATGAGCGGGAATGATAATGGAGGCAGTGGTGGCGATAGACGCCAGCATACGGGAAATACCGAGAATACTGGTCGTACCGGACGGCAGAAACCCGATGGTGATTTCGGTATCAGCGTCGGTAGTCACAGTTTCGAATTTCAGGCGACGTACCTTACCGGAGGTCAATTCCGCCGGATACCGGTACACGTCATTGGACTTCTGCTTTCCAGCAACGTTGGAGTACTGCATTACGCACCTTCCTTGCACTGCAACTGCAGGACCTTTTCGTCTTCCATACGCACCGCGCCGAGGTCCATTTCAGCGTAGACCTGCGTGGAGTAGTTCTTGTCACCACGTTCCGAGATCTTGGTGGTGATGTCTTCCGCCTTGGCAAGGAGCAGACCAGGCTTGGACCATACGATGCACTTACGCGCCGCGCCGTCCTTTTCAAGCTGCTCGGTACGGATGAACGTGAATCCCATAAAGGAATTGATTTCACCGCGCACAAGGGCCTTGATGGTGTTGTAGTCAGCCGACTGAACCTTGGTATTGTTCAGCATGTCTTCCAGCTGGAAGCTGGTGACGGCGGCGAACAGGGGTTCACTTTCATCGATTTCATTCCGCCATAGCATGCCGCGGGCCTGAATAAGCTTTTCGATGGTCAGACCGGTGTTGTCATGTGGGATGATGTTGCTGGTCGGGAACGTTTTCTGGACATCGCCATGTTCGCCCGTCCAGACAGGGGCAAAGGCGGCATTGATGATGATTTTGTCTTTCGCGCGGTTGAAGGCCATGACGGCGTTCTGCACATAGGGCGACGTGGGATCATACAGCATACGCAGACGGTCGGGCTTGTCGATGGGGTCCGCCCAGTTGGACGGGGCAGACGTAACCCACCGGCGCATATGCGGAGTGTCCATCTGAGGGGTGTCAGCGTGACGACCGCCACGAGGCTGGGCTTCAACAGTACCAATGGAATCGAAAGCTTCACGCGTGCCACGGATGGTTTCCACGCGCACAGCGGGTTCCAGACGCGACTGTTTCTGCTGGGAAACCAGCGACACAGTGCTGTTGTACTGCTGCACAAAGGCTTCAGTAATCTGAAAACTCATTGGTTTTCTCCATAAAGTTTGAGTGAGGGGTTATCCTTTCGGGCCCTCATTCAATGGGCGACTCACGACCCATTGGGATACCGACGTTCAAACAGAACGCGGATCCTGTCAACAACAGACTTATGCTCGGGGTGAGTCGAATCGAGGAAGGCCGGATGACGCTGCAGTTCCTGAATCTGAGAATCAAGATCTGCAGGGGTATCCGGTTGTCCACCGAGATCCAAACCGAGTTCTTCATGCATCTGTTCACCAATACGAACGAACATATTGACGAATGCAGGGTTGCGACCCAGACTCGTCTTGTTCACTTCGTCAACCAGCTTTTCGCCACCCAGGGTAAACAGAGCACGCTGTGCAATGGTAATCTTCGAGTCGTACGCTTGACCATATTCCTTACGAAGCATATTTTCGCACTGCTTCAGTTCGGTATCTTGGTCCATAGTTCTCGAAGACATAGTTTCACTCACGTTAGCCACAAAGGCCTGCATGAGTGCCGTCGCCTGTCGGTCATTAAGACCGAGATTGTGCGCCGTGGGCTTGAACCATTTAAGGTCCTCTTCCAGGACTGATACTATATCCTCAGGAAGCTGCATTTGCTTAAGAGCATCAGCATTGAGAGAATAATCATCAGGCGTAGCAGGGCGCCCAAGGCGGTTATAGACGTCTTGCCAGTCTTCATCGGTCTTCGGTACCGGAATTTTATCGCGTCCAATGAGCGATTCCGCATGAACATAGGCCTGAGCAAGATTGTTGACGTCCTTAAACTTCGCCAGACTCTTGCTTCCCTTCAGTTCCTCAGGGAGCTGGTCAAACCAACTCCCTGAGGCCGGAGGATTGCCAGCCTGAGTGCTAGGAGCATCAGCGGGGGCTGGCGGCGGGGAAGCC
>ENA-OPTB01001933-OPTB01001933.1-human-gut-metagenome-genome-assembly--contig:-NODE-1933-length-14425-cov-5.309812_pt1 | contig 14425 bp, 9 predicted proteins | sample MGYA00241810_ERZ501911 | MGnify/ENA primary metagenome ERZ501911 (study PRJEB25962, sample SAMEA2042304) | human gut metagenome | biome: human gut; feature: human-associated habitat; material: faeces... | reverse complement strand
CAGGCGTAAAACCATTCTTTTCGCACCCCTTTGCCATTCCGGGGAAAAGAACGCTTTGAATTACGATTTTAGATACATGATTGCGATAACAGAAGTTCTTCAAGAACTCAAAGATCTTTTCCATCGTTCCCTGTCGTTTGTTTCTCAAAGAAACTCTGGATACTGTGACCGAAATTGTAGAAAGCACAAGCAACCTTAACTCCGTTTCCCTATCTTCAGATTGAAACCAAATACCGCTGAATTCTCGTTCACAAGCAACAGGCACTTTTTCAGCATTTTCAAGTAATTGCTGAATCTGCGCAATATCGCTATCCGAATAACTTGTTGTAAAAATTGACATCTTTTTTGCGTTGCCTCAAGTAGCGTTACTTTTATTTTAGGATATACTATTTTTAAAACGATTCCTGGTAGTCCTGCTCCGGTCCCAATATCTAATATTTCTATTCCATCTTGAAGTTTTTCATCTTTCAATACCATTATACTATCATAAAAATGTTTAATATAAACCTCTTCTTCCTCAAGAATGGTTGTTAGATTCATCGTTTTAGCCCCTTCATTTAGAAGTTTATAATATGCATACAATTACCTTTTTTGTTTATCATCAAGGATAACGAGTTCATCTAAATAAGGATTATATTTCATGATCTTTCTTCCTTCTTAAACTTTCAATATAAACAATCAAAATAGAGATATCTGATGGGTTAACACCACTAATTCTAGAAGCTTGCGCAATTGTTAGGGGGTTAATTTTAATCAATTTTTCTCTTGCTTCACTGGCTAAATTGGAAATTTGTTGATAATCAATATCGATAGGGATTAAAATACTTTCTAATTTTAAAACCCTTTGTGCTTCTTTAAAAGCTTTGTCAATATATCCTTGATATTTGATCAGGATTTCGGCAGCTTCGAGAATCTCTTCTTTACGGTCTTGATTAGCACTGGTTGCTTTATCCAGTTCCCGCTGAAATGCCGGAACGTATTCCGCTATGTTTCCGATTGTCACCTGCGGACGGTTCAGTATTTCTATCAGTTTGCATCCCTGGCGTAGGGGAGTTGTTCCTATCTTTTCGAGTGCGTCGTTAATTAATGCCGGTTTCATCGAGTAGTTGTGCGCGAAAGATACAATCTGGTCTACTGCCTCTTTCTTGCTCTTCATTAATTGATAACGTTCTTCCGTTGCCAGTCCGAGTTTGTAAGCCCGTTCGGTCAGGCGCATATCAGCGTCATCCATGCGGAGCAGGATACGATATTCTGCACGTGAAGTAAACATCCGGTAAGGCTCGTCCACGCCTTTAGTTACCAAATCGTCGATCAATACGCCGATATATGCTTCGTCGCGTGCCAGTGTAAAAGGCTCTCCGCCGTGGCAATTGATGTGCGCATTGATTCCGGCTACCAATCCTTGCCCACCTGCTTCCTCGTATCCGGTAGTACCGTTTACTTGTCCGGCGAAGAACAGGTTGCCGATAATCTTCGATTCCAACGTATGCTTTAACTGCGTCGGGTCGAAATAATCGTATTCGATAGCATACCCCGGACGATAGATTACCAAATCTTTGAAAGCGGGAACTTTCTTTAATGCGGCAATTTGTATGTCCATCGGAAGCGAAGAAGAGAATCCGTTAAGATACAACTCTTGTGTGGTTTCTCCTTCCGGTTCGAGGAACAATTGATGCTGTGTCTTATCGGGGAAAGTTACAATCTTCGTTTCAATGCTTGGGCAATAACGTGGCCCGATACTTTGAATCTGTCCGTTGAATAGGGGAGAATCCGGCAGTCCGTCACGTAGAATCTGATGTACCTCTTCATTAGTATAGCAAGTCCAGCATTGCAGTTGCTTCAGGTGGCGTACGCTCGTATTCATAAAAGAGAACTTATGAAAGTCACATTCACCGTCCTGTGTTTCCATCAGGTCGAAATGAACGCTGCGCGCGTCGATTCGTACCGGGGTTCCGGTTTTCATCCTTCCGTAAGTGATGCCGTGGCGGGCGATGGATTCGGTTAATTTGTAAGAAGCCGGTTCGGCCATTCTTCCGCCCGGTAACTGGTGGCGTCCTACGTGCATCAGCCCGTTGAGGAAAGTTCCTGCGGTGAGTACGATGCATTTTGCTGTAAGAGTAACACCCCACACAGTGACCACTCCGGTCACTGTACCGTTTTCAACAAGAAGTTCGCATACGGTATCTTGCCAGATATGAAGGTTGGGCGTATTCTCCAGTTTCTCCCGCCACGACCAGATAAACTTGGCACGGTCGCATTGGGCGCGGGGACTCCACATGGCAGGGCCTTTCGAACGGTTCAGTATTCGGAACTGGATAGCTGTCTCGTCTGTTACCAATCCCATCTGTCCGCCCAACGCATCTATTTCACGTACTATTTGTCCTTTGGCAATTCCACCTACGGCAGGGTTGCAGCTCATCTGCCCGATCTTGTTCATGTCCATCGTAATGAGACAAGTCTTCGAACCTAAATTTGCAGCAGCGGCTGCCGCTTCGCAACCAGCATGTCCGGCACCAATTACAATTACATCGTACTTAAAATCCATTCTATCTTATTTATTATCAAACGGTGCAAAGTTACGGAAAAGTTGCGAGAAATATATCTCCATGCTCTTTTTGCTTCCGAAAATTCGGGGAGCTGCCCGGCTTCGTTGAAAAAAACGCCGTAATTTGGGCTTAGAAATATACAGTTTGTTCGATATTGACGGCTCAACCGTGTTTTAGATGCTTCGATTCCTTTTCAAAATGTCTATTTTCTGTCCAAAGATACTCGCTTATGCTTTCTTTTTGCTACTTCAAAATCGGTCGGAATACGGATAAAACTAGAACGAAAAGTGTTAAATTCACTCTTTGTCTTGACATAAATCAAAAAAACAGGCCGAAATTTGATTTTTTAGATTATAGCTCTTGTCATTTTCCGAAACAGCTCTAACTTTGCAGCGTAGTTGTGAAACTACTAAGATTTTTAGGTATTAGGAAAAAGGTAAATATACGAAAGGTATTAGTTTATAAAATTAAGGTATTAGATTTAAAGATTAGTTTTTAGGAAAAAGATTGTTTTGATTAGGTATTAGGAAAAAAGTAGTTTTCAGGTAATGAGTAAATGAAAGATGAAAGAAAGAAGAATCCCATTAGGGGGATTCTTTAAAGGTGGGGCGGAATGATTCGCTCTTTTTTTGTGCCATGTCGGGAGATGCACGGGTTCTCCTTTTTTGAGCAAGGGGCTTTTCTAAAAGAAAGAGTCCCGAAAAAAACTTCCGGGACTTTTCCATGCAATGATGGTTCTTTCATTCAATGATGAAGACACTCCTTGTTATTTCAAGACTTCGCTCAGTTTCTTTTCAATTTCCTCACCTCTGAGGCTTTTCCCTATAATCATTCCATTCGGGTCTACTAACAGGGTGGCAGGAATGGCTCTTATGCCATAAACGGCAGCGCCTTCACACTTCCAGCCTTTTAAGTCGGACATTTGCGGCCATGTGATACCCAGATCTTTTATTCCCTTCAACCATGCTTCTTTCTTGCTGTCCAAAGAGATGCCGACAACTTCAAAACCTTTGGAAGCGAACTTTTCGTAAGCTGCTTTTACATGTGGCATTTCCCCGCGACAAGGACCGCACCATGAAGCCCAAAAGTCAATCAATACATATTTCCCTTTTCCTATGTAGTCGGATAAGGCAACCTCTTTGCCGTTCACATCTTTCAATTTGACATCTGTATATTTCTGTCCCACTTCTGCGCGTTTCATGGCAGTCTGGTGCTTGATAACAGCCTGAGTATATCCGTTTTCCTTCATGACAGGAGAGGCGGCTGCAAGAATTTTTGTAACCTCTTCGCTTGACAGGCTGCTTTCAAAGCGGCGGAGTAACTGTGCTCCGACAATATTGTTCAGGTTTTGGTTGATACATTCTTTTACTACTGCCGTCTGCCTGTTACTTACATCTTCCCAACTCTTTTCCAGTTCGAGCATTTTGTCCTTATCCTCTTCTTTTAATTCGGAAGCCTGTTTCCTTAATGCTTTGTATTCATTGTTGAATGCATTGATCTTCTCATTGCAAGCCTCAAGAATGTCATTTGAAGGCGTTCCTGTCGCTTTTCCCGAAGATTTATCCAGAGAGACATTGATCGTCCCGTCTTCAAGGATTAAAGTCGTTCTGGCTCTGCCCGCTGACACGGTGGCAAAACAAGCTTTTGGTTGTGTTCCTTTGAATGTAAAGGCGTTGTTACTGATAATTACGCTATCCATTGCGGCGGCTTCACCGCTTTCTGCGTCATTGAGATAGACTGTCTGCCCATCCATACCGGTAGCGCTACCTTTGATGGTATAGTTTACTTGTGCGGATGCTGCGAGTGACATGCATAATGCGCATGTCGTGATACTGATTCTGTTCATAATTCGAATATTAAAGTTTTATTGTATGTTCAAGTTATCTGTTCATTTCTTTCCGAGCGGGTCATATGGGCGGTTATCGACTTCCAATCCCCATTGCGGATTCTTTTCAATGATAGAGTTCGATTTCGGCAGCGTGTAATACTCATTATTCACCGGAGCCGAATAAGTCTTGCTTCCTATCTTATGTGTGATTGTAGTCTGACACCAGGGCTTTCCCGTATCATATACAAAACGTTTGATGTCAAAGGTACGCTGATAAGATGAAATAGGCAACTCCCGACGGCGTTCTTTTAGTATTTCATAAAGTAATTCATCTTCATTTAATGAACTGCCGTTCGGCAAGTCGGTATTATCACCGGAATAACGGTACTTGCGCAACAGGTTCAGGTCTTTCAACGCATTTGTCTTGTCGGAAGTACGGGCTTCCGCTTCTGCTTTCATTAAAAGAAGCTGAGGATATGTGATGCCTTGATTGGTCAGCATTTTGGAACTGCGGCAATAAGTCCTTTTTATGCCGTCCTCATATTTTATGCCGCCTACGGTTGTCGAATATCCTAATATTCTCAAGGCAAATAACTGGTAACGCCTGTCGGTATCCGGGTCGAACAGGGCAAGGAAATCATCCGACGGGTAATAAGTGGATTGACCATTGGTGGTGGCACATCCTGCAGGTGCTGTTCTGTAAAAAAGATTTTCCCTGTGTATACTTTGGTTGAACAGCAAGTCCTGTCCGAGTAAGTCGAGTGACAGTTCTTTGTCCGTTCCTTCTGCCGGCTCGGCATTGGGGTCATCCTCATAATAACATTGGTTGAAATCATAAATCATATTATCGACACTTCCTTTCAGTGCAAGAGAACGGCTCCATGCTTCCGACGCTTCTTTCAGCATATTGGGCCAGTCTCTCATATACATGAAATATTCTGCCCGCAAAGCATGCACGGCCGCCTTGTTGGCACGGCAGGGATTTACTACATTTTCGGGAGCGTCCAGCGCGTCATCCAAATCTTTCTTTACAAGCTGCATCAGTTCCGCTGTGGTAGCCAGGTCGGGATTGGGCACAGTAGGGTCGCCCGAAGTGCGGTAAGGAATTGTTTTGGTGCTGTTGTCCCCGTCAGGGTTATACATCGGGCCATAGCCCAGTCCGCCTACCATGTAAGACCATGCGCGTCCGGCTTTGGCCTGCGCGATAACCGCTTTGCCGTTTTCTGTTCCGGCGGCACCGTCCAGCCCTTCAATGCCTTCGATGACATTGTTGAATAATCCGACTGCCCGGTAGATTCCCCATTCCCACGTATATTGCGGCTTGATGGGACTCTCATAAGGCACATTGAAAGTATAGGCTGCATATACATCCTTATTGACATACGAGCTGATATATTTATATTTATCCTGATTCTCGCTTATGGATAAATTGTCCGCCAACATAGAGTAAAAAGAGGTATTGTTGTTATCCATGAAATGGTACTTGATGGTACTTTCATTATTTAACAAATTCTCAAATTCCTCTATCTCTGTCGGTATTAACTTGCCGATGGGCTTCACATCCAGAAAATCACTGCAAGATGTAAAGGCGATGGATATCAAAAATAAGTATTTTAGTTTCATGATCTATTCAATTAAAATGAGAATGACAAACCGATATAAAACTCAGGGCGTAAAGGCAATGAAGTGTATCCCTGGTCGTAAGTGGGGCCGGAGTATCCGGTTTCGTTCACTTCCGCGATTTCGGGGTCTATGTCAACGCCTTTGGCTGTAATCCTGAACAGATTGCGCATCTGGAAATAGATTCTTGCGTTATTCAGATGAATCTTGCTGATGAGCGAACGGTCAAACGTGTAAGCCAGCGTGACATCCCGTAATTTCATATAACTGGCATTTCCGACTAATATATCCAGATATGGGAAATCAAACAAATCCATATTCCAGCTTTTCAGTACCGGATAGATTGCCGTTGCCTCGTCTCCCGGCTTCTGCCATCTTTCGCCTACATGGCGGTTGGAATAGTTGGAACCGCTGAAGCAATCCTTGCGATATTTGTGACCTAATTTGGCAATCAACATAAACGATAAATCCCAGTTCCTGTAACTGAATCTGTGAGTCATGGACATATCGAATTTGGGACGTAAGCTTCCCTGACAATAAACATCGTCTATCTCGGCGTCACCAATCAGTATTTTTTCTCCTTTTGAGTTATAAATCATGGTGGCTCCTTCTTCGTTCAAGCCTGCGAATTTATATCCCCAGATAGAATTGGCAGGGTATCCGGCAACAGTTATCGAGCCTGTGCTTGGCGTGTAACTACTTGCATAACTGCGTGTTACATTATACTCCTTCACCTTGTTATGATTGTATGCGAAATTGTAATTGATATTCCATTTGAAATTGCGCGTGGCAATAGCATCAGCGTCCACCGTTATTTCTATACCGTTATTGACAATCCTGCCCACGTTCTTGGTCAGAGAAGCAAAGCCGGTAGTCGGGTCTATCGCGTCTTTTGCCAACAGGTCGGAACTGTTCTTGGTGTAGTAATCAAAGCTGAAGTTCAACCGGCTGTTGAAGAAAGAGAAATCCAGCCCGATGTTGGTCGTTTTGGTCTTTTCCCATCTTAACTGGTTGTTGGGCGGAGAGGCTACCTTGTAGGATACGCCACCGGTCGTCTGGTTGTAATCCCCTGCTTCCAGGATTAAGAACGGGCCTTCATCCAAAGCGATATTACCGTTTATACCATAAGACGCGCGGATATTCAGCCTGTTGATCCACGGCACATTGAAGAATTTCTCATTGGCAAGCTTATAGGTTCCGCCGACAGACCAAAGCGGTTTATGGCGGTATTTAGGGTCTGTACCGAAGAAATTGGTCAAATCCATACGAATGCTGCCGCTTACGATAAACTTGTTATTGTACTCATAGGAGCCGTTGCCATACCAGGAAACGAAACGGTTGTCACGGTAGGTATATTCTCCGTTTGTGAACGTGTCATAGAGCGGCGGACTCCACGGAGAGCCGAACAGCATGTCCGAATAGTTCACATTCCCGACAAAATCCTTTAAATTCATCGGAATAAAGGAACCGGCCACCTCATTGTATCCCGCGCGGGTTGCCATGGTGTTATAATCGTATGTGGAACGGCGTACTTCATTGCCCGCAAGGAGTGTGACGCGGTGTTTGTCATTCAGGAATGAACGGTTGTAATTGATTTGGGTACGTACCGTCCAGTCTTCGCTTACATTTCTTTTTTCATTGATAATGGCACCGTCGGGCAGATAATGGTTTACGGTATTTGTCTTGGAAGTCGCGTCGTTGTAGGCGATGCGAACGGCATAAGAATCGGCCTGACGCAATTGCTTGTATTGATAATTTCCCCTTTGCCATACCCCGCCGACTTCGATATTCAGTCCCTGCATGATGTCCAGACGCAGCTTGCCGCTGATTCTCGTGCTGAAGTTCGCGGTATTTATCGCGTCTTTGTAAACATCCTCAATCGGATTATATGACCAGTCTTTCATGCCGGGCGTATTCTGGTAAGTTTTCACTTTATACTGGCTGATTCCCCATACGTTACCCGGATTCCCGTTTTCGTCTACAATGGCGGTATAAGGCTGTAAGGCGGAGCCGCTGCTGTATCCGGTCAGACTTGAATAGGTCGTGTTCGGCTCATTGGTACGGTTGTACAAGATGTTTGCTCCCAAGTCTATGGTCAGGAATTTATAAGGTTTCCATTGGTTGTTGAAATCCAGTATCAGCCTGTCCTCATCGGTATTGATGAAACTGCCCCTCTTGTAATTATAATTGGCTGCTACGTTGTACATATAGTTGTCTCCGCCACCGGAAATGGAAACATTGTGCTGATGGCTTAGCTGGTTGCGGAACATATACTTCTCAATCTGTTTCAAACCGTCCACCCCGCGGAGCTGGTTTATTTCCGCCATGGCTTCGTCCTGTGTTATCTTATTGTTATGTGCCTGCATCAGCAGATAGCTGACTCTGCTCATGTTTCCCTCATCCAACGGGTCGTAACTATCCGGCGACTGGTTGAACAAGTCAATCTCGGCATCAATATAATCCGAGGAAGATGCCCTGTTCAGTTTGCTTAAATCAGGTTTCAGCGTAACGTTGAACGAACCTTTGTAGGAGACTACCGCTTTTCCTTTCCGGCCGCGCTTCGTCGTGATGACGATAACCCCGTTGGCTGCCCGCGAGCCGTAGATGGAAGCCGCCACACCATCCTTGAGTACTGTGATGTTTTCAATATTGTCAGGGTTCAGGTCTTCCAGTTTTCCTTCGATAGGATAGCCGTCGACTACGAGCAACGGGGTTTTCTCGGCGTTGAAAGTGGAGACACCCCGGATTTCAATGTTTCCTTTCTTGTCTATCACGATGCCGGCAGCCTGTCCTTCCAGTAAAGATTTCAAGTCGGGCTGTAACTTGGTTTCCAGTTTGCTGGAAGAAATAAGCCCGAATGCTCCTGTCACCCTCTCTTTGGAAAGAGTCTGGTAACCGGTCACAACCACTTCGCTCAACGCGGAAGTGGCGGGCAATAATTTTACGTTTACGGCTTTGGTGGCAGGAGTGACCTTGATCATCTGGTCTGCCATACCTACAAAGGTGAATGTCAGTACCTCGCCCGGTGCGGCTTTGATTGAAAAGTGTCCGTTTGCGTCCGTGATTGTACCGTTATTGCTTCTGGGGACAAAGACGCTTACGCCTACCAGTCCGTCTCCGTTTTCATCTGTAACGGTGCCCGAAATGTTTATAGGAGCGTGTTTTTTGTCGCTGAGTGCCGTTTCCTTTTCAGGATAAAGGAGAATAAGGTTCCTTTTAATCTCGTAACGCAGCGAAGTCTGTTTGCAGAAATCCTGAAGGACTTCGGATAACGAAGCGTTTTGATAACTCAACGTCACTGTCTGTCCCGGATGAATGGTCGTTTCTTCGTACACAAAATGCAAATTTGTCTCCCTTTGCAATTGGTCTAACACTACCCTGACCAGAGTGTTTTGAACATTTATGCTTATCTTCTTGTCGGCCTGGGCAAACGCTTGTGTGCCAACTGTTAAAGAGAAGAGCATAAAAGTTATAAAACATCTAATCATTAAATTCTTACGAAGAAAAATTTCGTTTAAAACTTTTTTTCCCATAACTTTGTTTTGATTAAATGATTGAAATTTCCTGTTTCACAGGATTTTGATTGTTGTGTTATAGCGGGAAGGCTCCACCCTTTCCGCTATTTGTTATATATATCTTATTGTTTTCCCTGATGAATTTCACGTTTGACACTTTCTCGATTACTTCGATGGCGAAACTGAGTTCGTTATTGCGGAATATGACTCCGGCAAAACGCTTGTGCTTTAGCTTTTCATCATTGAAGCATATGTCTACGTTATACCAACGTGAAAGTTGTGCGGCGATGTCACCGAGTTCTGTTTTGCGGAACTCATACATTCCCTGCGACCACGATGTAAAGAGTCTTGCATCCACATTTTCTACTTTGATATCTCCTGTTCCGTGCATTGCCGCTTGTTGGTTCGGGAGCAAGGTGACCGAGCGTTCATGGTTATATATCTTTACTTTTCCTTCCGCCAGTGTCGTGTATATTCTATTTTCCGGATATGCTGAGACATTGAACTTGGTGCCCAGTACTTCTACTTTGTTGCCGGCCATGCTGACTATGAAAGGACGCTTGCTATCTTTGGCAACTTCAAAATAGGCTTCACCTGTCAAAGCAACTTCACGTTTGTCCGCGAAACTGACCGGATAGTGCAGGCTGCTTTCAGAATTTAGCCACACTTTTGTCCCGTCTGCCAGAACAAGCAGGTACTCGCCACCACGGGGAACGGTCAGCGTATTGTATTTGAGAGTCTTGGGCGTCTCCTTTTTCGTGTCTTGATAAACAAGCGCCTCATTGGGCTTGCTGACGGCAATTGTGCCTTCCGTACTCTCTATATTTCCTTCTTTTGTACCTAAATCTATTTCTTTCCCGTCATCCAGGGTTAAAGTGGCTTTTTTGCTGCCCATTTCCGGAAAAGAATCCGTTGCGGCGGAAAGTTCTGTTTCCTTATGAGGGAAATTATGAGATAAGGAAGTGTAAGCCAGTGTGAAAATGAGCAGGAAAGATGCCGCGACAGCAACAGATGTATATGTCACGCGACGTATTTGTCTCCGGCTTTTCTTTTTCTGAAGGTGTTTCCATGCTTGTGCAGCGTCATACTGTTCGATGAAGTCAAGGCAGCGTCTGATTCTATGATGTTCAAACCATGTCTTTGCCGCCTTCTTGTGTTCATTCAAATTATTGAACTGCGTGCGAGGGTTTTTCATTTCTTTGCTCATTTTATCAATCCTTTATAATAAGGAGTATAAAAGTTGCAAAATGGGTGACATAAGAAACGAAAAATATAAAATTAATTATTTTATAGCCATAAAAGTATTAGGTTGTTATCTTTGCGCAAGCGCTTCAATGCACGTGACAGATGGGTTTTCAGGGTATTCACGGATATATTCAGTTCTTCTGCCGCTTCTTTGTACTTTTTGTTTTCGAGAATCACCGCTTGCACGGCAGAGAGTTCCTGTTTGGGCAGCTTTTCCAGTTCTTCCATGATTTTCCTCTCTTTTTCTCTCAGTTCTTCTTCGTCGGTGATAGATTCGGTGATATCTATTTCCGTATCAAAAAGTTCTTCCATCGAGACGAGGTTGTTCTTCCTTAATGATAAGTAAGAGTTGTTCCGTATGGCATAAAACAGGTAACTGCGTAACTTGACAGCAATATTCTGATATGTTTTTTTCTCCCAAAAAGAGATAAAGAAGTCCTGCACGATGTCTTCAGCCATGCTGAAAGAGTCTGTCAATTGCACGGCGTAAAGACAAAGAGGCATATAATACGTATCAAACATCAATTTGAACGCACTTTGAGGATTGGTGCGAAACAGTTCCAATATGAGCTTGTCTTTTTCGTCGTAATATTTTTGTTTCTCTTGAAATCTGTGCATTACTTACTGCTTTTGGTTTTGCAAAGAAACGAAAAAAAAGCTTTCTAGGAACATTTTGATAATTATTAATAGTAGATATCGATAACTCGGTGAACAGATAATTTCATACTCATCAACATGCCTTAATAATGATGCGTGTTAATGATTTGAGTCATTACCCTCTTTTGCTTTCCATTCCATCAATAGTTCGTCTGCTAGATATTCATCGCTTAAGCAGTGCATGTCACCTGTTTGTTCATTCTCTTCACATCGGGATAAGTCTCAATCTATCAGTCATTTTACGTGATTCGTTGAGTGAAAACATCTCTTTCACGTCCTTCACACCCTTCATCGTGTGGGATGTTCCGCATCTCTCGACACCCCATAATAACCGGGAGCAGGCACATACATCGGTTGATTACGCAAACCGATATTCACCAGCTTTCCTTCTCCACGCAGGCGAACTAAATGCGTTTTTGCCGTCGTACGAGCCAAGCCGCATATCTCTTGAAAATCACGACGGGTCATCATCTGATGTCCGGCAAAATATTCTTTCAACAGCATATCAATCTCCACCTCTGAAACCTTCTCCGAATGGCGGACGTACTTGGACTGACTGGCACGAACGCCAATAAAATGTCCTTTCAGATTAGTGTCAGGACGGAAACGGACGGTTTTAAAAGTTACCTTATTGGTTTTGTGCGGAGTGCTGCGGGTCACCTTTCCCGTAGCCGCCAAAGTGGGGTAGAAATAACCGATTCCCTCGATATGCACTTCTTTTCCCTCACGCAACGACTCGCCGAGAATCTTCGACAGGTTGTCGAGCACATTCTTTACATCACCCACAGTCAACGAACTGTAATCATGAATCTTGTAACAAAGCATATCCGTATCCACCTTACCATTCATAAAGATACGGGGATGCAACGCTGCCTCTTCTTCTTCCGAAGATGCATTAGGATTTTCATACCAATCAAACACAATAGCCATTACTTCTTATCAATTAAAATGTGTAACTTCATCATAGGACGACTGTAATCGGCTACTCGGACAACTGGAATCGGCTGTTCAGTCAACTATAGTCAGCCGACCGGACAACTCTAGTCGGCTTTCCTCAAACAAGCACTAAAGATACGACAAAGTAACGACATATCAGCATAAGAAAGCATGTTTTTCGTTTCAGAAGAAAATAAACATTTTCTTTGTTAAATACTTGCAAACCCCATATTCCATGTTATACCTTAGCAGCATCAACCGGTCGAAAAAGCAACATTTATTCATTTAACAAAAAAGAAAAATATGAAGACATTAGAATATAACTCAAAACGCCTGGCAAAAAGGATACGGGTATTGATGAAAGAATCGCCAAACGTCATCGTTTCAACGAGCGGCCAAAAAGACGAACCGCAAATGCAAGAAACACATGAACAAGATAAACATGAACAGGAAGCACATAGGCATGAAACACATAAGCAACCCGTTCTCCTGACGCAACAAGTGATTGACTTTTTGAAAGTACAATATGACTTCCGCTACAACTTGCTCACCGAAGAAACCGAATTCCGTCCATTTGGTCAACGGAATATCCCTTTCTGTCGTATAGACAAGCGGGAACTGAACACCTTCTGCCTGGAAGCCCATAAAGAAGGAATCAACTGCTGGGACAAAGACCTTCAAAGATATATCTACTCCACCCAAGTGGAAAGTTACCACCCGTTCCGGCTCTATATGAATGAGCTACCGACGTGGGACGGAACGGATCGGTTGAAACCCTTAGCGAAGCGGGTATCCGACGCTACAATATGGATTAAAAGTTTCCACACCTGGATGCTCGGTCTTGCCGCCCAATGGTTGGGAATAAATCAGACACAGGCAAACAGCGTAGCCCCGATACTTATCAGCGAAGAACAGGGACGTCATAAGTCCACCTTCTGCCGTATGCTGATGCCGCCGCAACTAGCCCGTTATTACTCGGATAATCTGAAACTAACCGCGCAGGGTACTCCCGAACGTCTCCTTGCCGAGATGGGATTACTAAATATGGACGAATTTGACAAATACGGAGCGCAAAAGATGCCGTTACTGAAAAATCTGATGCAAATGTCCAGCCTCAACATCTGCAAAGCCTATCAGAAAAATTTCCGGTCGCTCCCACGTATCGCTTCTTTCATCGGAACAAGTAACCGTACCGACCTGCTCCGTGACCCGACGGGTAGCCGCAGATTCATCTGTATTGAAGTGGAGCATGATATAGACTGCACCGGAATAGAGCATTCACAAATCTATGCCCAACTGAAAGAGGAACTACTTGCAGGAGTCCGCCACTGGTTCAGCAAAGAGGAAGAACATGCCTTGCAACGTCATAACAGTGCATATTATCATGTCAACCCCATAGAAGATATTGTGCGCAACACATACGTGCCTGCCGCGATGGATGAACCGGATTGCCTATCGCTCTCCGCCGCTATTATCCATCAGGAATTAAAAAAGAAGTTTCCGGCCGTACTTCGCAACTGCACTCCTATCCAATTGGCACAAATCCTGACCGCAGCAGGTATCAGCCGACAGCATACAAGGTTGGGGAATGTGTATCTAGTGAAGAGGGTGAAGGATGGTGAAGAGTGAAAATAATGCCGTTCATTCACAGGAAGTAGTTGTGAATGAACGGATAAGCTTTATGTGAAGAAAGTGGAGAACGAACTATCTAACCTAAGCGGGCATTAATAAATGCTATTTGAATACCTGTAAAATATAACTCTTTTCATTTATTTCATAAACACAAAATACACCGCCGCAATCAAACAAACGAAAGCCGCCAAATGATTCCAATGCAACGTTTCACCTTTGAAAAACACAGTTGTAAACACTGTAAAGATGACAAGAGTTATCACTTCCTGAATCACTTTCAACTGCATCAACGAAAACGGGCCGCCGTTACCGATAAATCCGATACGGTTCGCCGGTATTTGACATGAGTATTCACTTAACTAAATAGACTTACCCAAGTGAAATTTTATATCTATATTTGCTTCATAATCAATATATTACATTATGATAAAAATTATAGGATACGC
>ENA-OPTB01001922-OPTB01001922.1-human-gut-metagenome-genome-assembly--contig:-NODE-1922-length-14502-cov-5.777186_pt1 | contig 14502 bp, 21 predicted proteins | sample MGYA00241810_ERZ501911 | MGnify/ENA primary metagenome ERZ501911 (study PRJEB25962, sample SAMEA2042304) | human gut metagenome | biome: human gut; feature: human-associated habitat; material: faeces... | reverse complement strand
TTTCCTTTTCGATTACTTTCTCAATCGGTTTGACTGCTTTGGCACGTTCCAACTCGCCCTTGACTGCTTCGAGTGCTTGGTCTTTGAGTTTGAGCTTTTTCTTCACCTCTTGCAGTTCTCTAACCGTTGGTGTGTCGCCCTGCTCAATCTTTTCGATTTGCTCTTGCTTTTCTTCCTCTGGAAGAGTTGCGATGAGGTAGAGGGCATTTATTCCTAAATTCTGCGACGTCGCATAATTTGGAAGTTCTTTCGCTACTTTCATAAACTGATTGGCAACCTTCTGACTAAACTCTATTTTCTTAAGCCATTCCATGAATTGCCCATGCACCAAATCTTTTTCTTTAACGTGATTTAATCGTCTACCAATTTCCCAAATTGATTGCCCAGCTATCTGCTTGTGGTGCTGTATTTCTAATTCAATCTGAGAAAGGTTGTTCGATAATGCTATTTCGTTCATTCTTGTTCCTTTCTGAATTTGTCTAAACTGACATCTAAAGCGTCAGCGATTTTCACCATTCTACTGAAAGAAAGATCTCTCTTTCCGATGTTCATCAACGTGTTATAGCTGATACCAGTCTTTTCAGCTAACTCTGTGACTGTCATTCCTCTGTCAATAAGTAACTTGCTTAAAGTTTTTTTCATGTTCAATCCCAAAACACAATATATAGGTTTTGATTGTATTGAAAACACAACATATTGTGTTATTCTATCCTTTCTGATATAATTGATTCATGACAAACGGTTGAATAAGACTTCTCTACTCCTTATGAAAGTCGCTAGTCAAATATTATGGAAAGGAGAATTAATATGTCTAATACAAAAAAATTTGACTTAGTTGGTGATATAGCATTCTTTGCCACAGAAATTGATTATGATATTGCTATATCGACAGCGGCTGGAACATACTTTGGAAAATTACTTCCTGATAATCCTGATGAAACTTATGATGGTATAAAAAAATTTTTAGAGTTTCGTAAAAATTTAAGCCATACTTTCGACGGCGACAAACCACTCGAAGTTATTCTATTAGTAGATGTCACTTTGGTTACTAGTTCAAATCAAAAAATGACGATGCCATTTGTTTATTTGTTTATTGACCAAATAATTGGCGTCTCATGTGGCAAAATTTAAGATTAGAAACATTTGCTAGTCTTTTAGAATCAATCGTTATATTCAAAATAGCGTTTGATTCTTTTTTCTTTCCACTATATGGATATCGTCTTGGTTTCATTGTCCTACTCCTCAAATTTCTCCCAAGGCTCTCGGATACCGAGCAACTTGGAAACCTTTAGTTTTAGCTCGACACTTCCCTTGCCCTTTTTGAGCAAGTCAGAAATCGTTCCTGGACTATCCAAGCCAACTGCTTGAGCTAAGTCAGATTGTGTCCATTTCTTTTCTGCTAGTCGTTCCTTGACTAGGTTGGCCCACTTTTGATGCTGTGCGCTCATTCACTCACCTTCTTTCTTTTGTTATAATGATGATATCCTCCATAGAAGGGAGGTGATATCATGTCAAGTTTCAATAGTCGCTTTAATGCCAAGAAATTGGCGAGGCAAATGAAACAGGAAATTACAGATTCTTTTGTTACAACAATTGCTTGCCCGCAATGCAACAAAGATTTAGAAGTAAGCCCTGGTCAAAACATTTGCCCTACCTGTCAAAGTGTTATCAACTTTGAGACTCAGTGGAAATTGTAATTTCCACTTGACTGAGCTGTTCGATGATTCCTTGGATCTCGGCAGCTTTTTCTTTTAATTCGTCCGCTAATTCAACAAGGCCGTCTAACCCTGTTACCGTGATAGGAACATCAATAAAGTATTTATTATCCATCGCAACCTCCTTTCTTGCGAACTTTTTAGCGAATTTTTTATAAAAACTGTTGACAATATTTAAACGATAGTTTAAAATCAGAGTATACAAAAACCATCAACAGAAACGCTTGATTTAACTAATACCAAAGTCGCCAAACTTATTTTTTTAGGTTTAATCTTCGCTTTTTGTTTCGCTTATTTGTTCGCCTTACAAATTATATTTTAGACCATTGTTTAAAATAAGTCAACAGTTTTTTAAACAAAAGTTTAAATATTTTTTGTCAATCTCTCAGAAAGGTTGATATATCAATGTATTCTTTGTTCGATAAAATAAAAGAACTTTGTCGAAAACAGGGGATTTCGCTAAATCAGTTAGAAGAAAAGCTGGGTTATGGTAGAAATTCACTCTATAGTCTAAAAAATAAAAAACCTAATGCTGAACGCATTTCTGAAATCGCCGACTACTTCGGTGTATCCACGGACTACCTCCTGGGCAGAACCGACAACCCACGTATAGCCACCGAGGCAGACCAAGGCCCAGACGACATTGATGAAATCATAGCTAATGCTATGATGTTCGACGGCAAACCGCTGACCGAGGACGACAAGCGGGCTATCCGTGGCATTATTGCTGGCTATATGAGTAGTAAGGGGGAATAGTATGGTTCGCAAATCCAAACAATCTTATAGAGATTTGGTTGCTTTGCTTGACAACAACGGGGTTGCTTTTGAACTTATGTCAAAAGGGAAAGCCATTACTTTTTTAGAAAAGAACAACTACTACTATAAAGTCTCTGCTTTTAGAAAAAATTTTAAAAAGAAAAACGGGAAATATCAACACCTTGATTTTCAGCACCTTGTAGATTTAGCCACAATTGATATGTATTTGCGAGATACGCTTCTAGATATTGCTATTAATGTAGAACACTTTATAAAAGTCGAGTTATCTAGATTAATCACTAACAATCCCGATGAAGATGGTTACACCATTGTTCAAGAATTTGCCGTCAATTACCCAACATACTATAACAGTACCTACAATCGATTCAGACAATCTCGATATCAAAAAGATATGTTTCTAAAACGTGGGGCTGATATCCCGATTTGGGCATTAATGGAGCACATGGATTATGGCTGCTTGTTAAAATTAGTAAAGCTTTATTTTGATAAGTATAATCCCAGCTCTCTTCAAAAGGCTGTGACGTTAGGTGATAACTCGAGACATCTCAGAAACGCTTGCGCTCACAATAATGTCCTGATGGTAAATGTATTTAGAGATGATGAAAAATTGAATAGAGTTAACGCCGTAGTTAATACGTTTGCTAGACAAAAGGGCGTTCTCAAATATCGTCAATACCGCAAAGTGAATGACCTTCTTTCACTCATTGCCTTATCAAATGCCTACTGTTCCAATGCAGTTCAATATCACCAAGGTTTAAAGATCCAAAATCTTATCGACCGAATGCAAAGATATGCATCTGATTACACAAAAACGCCAGAACTGGTTAAAATGTTTACTATTTTTTGTAAAATCATTGACAACAAGTAAAACATTTTGTAAACTATTTTTAGTGGAAGACTGATTAAGTTCAGCGCCCTATGGCTTGTGCGTGCGCAAGTGTAAGGGAACAAAACGTCTAAAAAGAGCCAGTTCGTTTGTCGAATTGGCTTTTTTTGCTTTTTTTCTATAGAAACTGGTGTGAGGTGCTATGACTGAAAAAGAATTGCTTGAGCAGTTCAATGTCTCTATCTGTGAGTTTAGTTCTCACGAGTGGTCACGAAACGGCTTTATCGACCCGATAAATAGGGTGATTTATATCAATAAGGATTTAGCCCCAGAAATACGTTTGAAGGTCATTTTACATGAATTGGGACACCTAGAGCACAATTCTAAAGACTATGAGCGATTGCGTGAGAAATACGAAGCTCAAGCTAATAGAAATATGATCCATGAATTGTTGAAAAACGAAAATCTTGATGATTTTAATTACTTACACTTTATGGAAAAATATAATCTCACCACTATTTGTGATGAGACTTTTGTAAAAAATGAATATTTAAAAATGATGAGGAATTGATATGAAACTTTTGAAAAAATACAAATGGTATATCTTAACAATTATAGTTTTATTCTGTCTTGGCTTAATGTTTGTGCCACGGTCTGGGAAGGAACCGAAGGAAACAAAACAGTCTAAGACTGTCAAAGTAACAAAACACTCCAAAAAGTCAAGCAAGCATATTTCTTCTTCGACTTCAAAAGTTTCTAGCAGTTCAAGTTCAGAGCAACCGCAACAACCACAAGAACAGACGCAAACTGAAGCTTCCCAACCTCAGCAAGAACAGCCTATTGACGGCGTAGGACCAACGCAATCACAAGTAGACCAAGCAACTGAACAATATGGCTATACGCCTGGATATGGCGGGGTCCCTTCCGACTCTCCTAATGTCTCTTACGAAAACGTAGCCCAAACGCAAATGGATTTCGATGAGAATCAGGGTGAGGGATGATTTTTACAACTAGAATAAAAATTACAAAAGTTATTAAAATAATAGCCCTGTCTAAAAAGAAAAGAGTGAGAGAAAAAATAGAATATAACAATAAATATCCCAAAAGGATTTGAATGTTTTTCATACCAACTCCTCCTCTTTGCTTTCTTAATTTGATTTTAGCAAAAACAAACTGTTTAGTAAAGGTAGACTAGGATGACCACCTAGTAAGACCTACTGCTATTTATTTCGAGGACTAAATAGATGTCCGTAGCTCTGATTGAAACACTCTCTTTTTAAATCGAGTTCTTCCTCGCCTGTTTTAATATCCATGCGGACTCTATCAGCAAATTCATTGTGGCGCAATTCCATTTCTTTTTTAGATTGCTCCATCTTTTGACGCTCTTGATTGATGTGAGTAAAAAAAGAAAACATATCATCGCCCTACCTTTCATCACTATTTTACAACGAACAATAGTAAAAAATCAACTGTTTCCATTTTGGAAACAACTCAAAAAATCCCCACACTCTCCGACGGCCATCTTTGAGTGTGAGGATATCCCGTATAGTAAAAGGCATTAAAAAGCCCTCTTTACTATACCCATTTTATCAAAAAAGTGAGGTAAATACAATGTGGGTGGAAGAATTACCAAACGGGAAATATAAATATTTCGAAAGATATAAGGACACTTACACTGAGAAGTGGAAACGGGTATCTGTAACGCTTAATAGTGGCTCAAATCGAGCAAAGAAAGAAGCTCAACGCTTACTGGATGATAAGATAGCCCAGAAAATAGAGTCATCCAGCACTACTAATGTATCATTCCATAGTGCTTTTAATGAGTGGTGGGAATTTCATCAAAAACAGATTAAGTTAAGCTCAATTAAGAGCCTCGCAGCATCCGTTAAACGAATATCTGATACTATCGAGCAAGGGACAATCTTATCAAATATCAATGTCAGACTTATCCAATCCTTGCTAGACACTGGAGACTGGACAGATTCACAGAAGTATCGTGCTAAGACCGTGTTAAATACATTCTTCGATTATGCTATGGATCAACAACTTATAACCGATAACCCATCACGAAAAGCACGATTACCAAAGAAAAAGAATAAACTTGAGAAACAGCAAGCTGCCAAGAATAAATACTTAGAACCAGACGAATACAGTCGCTTATTGAAAGAACTCTATCGGAAAGATATAACACTGAGATATGCTCTAGCGTGTGAGTTTATGCTTTTAAATGGTTGCCGAATTGGTGAATTAGCTGGGTTAACCGTTTCAGACTATCACAAAGAGACACGTTCCCTGGATATCCACACATCCTTCAACAGATATATCCCAGAGAATGAAGGGACAAAAACAGTCGCTAGTTATCGGACTACCTACCTCACCAATCGTGAAATGGAAATCATTGACCAGATACTAGAGTTGAAAGAGTTAAGCGAATCAACCAATCCAGATTGGTATCATAGCGATAAAATCTTCACGACTAACACTGGTAAGCCTATCCATAGCACAATCCTAAGTGCATCACTCCAACGAGCTAACACAAGACTGGAAACACCTATCGACAAACACTTATCCCCTCACATCTTCAGACATACCACAATAAGCATACTGGCTGAAAACAATGTGCCCCTAAAAACTATCATGGATAGGGTTGGTCATGCTGATTCGGAAGTAACTACTAGTATCTATACCCATGTCACAAGGAACATGAAGGATCAAGCGGTCAATGTTTTAGATAATATCATCACGAATAACCTTGCCCCTTCCTTGCCCCTCGGATAGAAAAAAAGAACCCTAGGTTTAACCTAGAGTCCTTAGAAACGTTGTTAAATCAACGTTTTATTTTTTCAAGTTGTAGAATGATTTCAAACCACGGTATTCTGCAACTTCACCAAGTTGGTCTTCGATACGAAGCAATTGGTTGTATTTAGCGATACGGTCAGTACGTGACAATGAACCTGTCTTGATTTGACCAGCGTTAGTTGCAACTGCGATATCAGCGATTGTTGAATCTTCAGTTTCACCTGAACGGTGTGATACTACTGCTGTGTATCCAGCTTCTTTCGCCATTTCGATAGCGTCGAAAGTTTCAGTCAAAGTACCGATTTGGTTAACTTTGATAAGGATTGAGTTAGCAGCGTGTTCTGCAATACCTTTTTCAAGGTAAGCTGTGTTAGTTACGAAGAAGTCGTCACCAACCAATTGAACTTTACCACCAAGACGTTCAGTAAGAGCTTTCCAACCGTCCCAGTCGTTTTCGTCCATACCATCTTCGATAGTGATGATTGGGTATTTGTTAACCAATTCTTCAAGGTAGTCGATTTGTTCTGCAGCAGTACGAACAGCAGCGCCTTCACCTTCAAATTTAGTGTAGTCGTAAACTTTACGTTCTGCATCGTAGAATTCAGATGATGCACAGTCAAATCCGATAAATACGTCTTTACCTGGTACATATCCAGCAGCTTCGATAGCTTTGATGATAGTTTCAACACCATCTTCAGTTCCGTCGAAACGAGGTGCGAAACCACCTTCGTCACCTACGGCTGTTTCAAGTCCACGTTCTTTAAGGATTTTCTTAAGTGCGTGGAAGATTTCAGCACCCCAACGAAGAGCTTCTTTGAATGTTGGTGCACCAGCAGGTACAATCATGAATTCTTGGAAAGCGATTGGAGCGTCTGAGTGAGAACCACCGTTGATGATGTTCATCATTGGAGTTGGAAGAACTTTAGTGTTGAATCCGCCAAGGTAGCTGTAAAGTGGAACTTCAAGGTAGTCAGCAGCTGCGCGTGCTACAGCGATAGACACACCAAGAATAGCGTTGGCACCAAGTTTACCTTTGTTTGGAGTACCGTCAAGAGCGATCATTGCGCGGTCAATACCTTGTTGATCACGTACGTCGAATCCGATGATGTGTTCAGCAATAACGTTGTTTACATTATCAACTGCTTTTTGAGTACCAAGACCACCGTAACGAGCTTTGTCACCATCACGAAGTTCTACTGCTTCGTGTTCACCAGTTGAAGCTCCTGAAGGAACCATACCGCGACCGAATGCACCAGATTCAGTGTAAACTTCTACTTCAAGTGTTGGGTTACCGCGTGAGTCAAGGACTTCGCGTGCGTAAACATCAGTAATAATTGACATTACAATACTCTCCTTATGAGTTAAATTTTTTTACACCTATATATTACCATAATATCAAGGCTTAAGCAAATTAAAACCAGAATTTTCTAGCGATTTTCTATTTTTTAATATTTTCAATTGTTTTTGAAAATCTCAGAAAGCAACTCAAATGAAAAGGAATTCAAAATATTGTATAATACTAGTAGAAAACTTACAGGAGATTCCTATGACTTCACTTGAAAACAAAGTGCTCCAATGCGCTAGTGGCGAAAAACGCCTTAATCCCGATGAACTTCGTCAGTATTTTGGAACCTATGCGGAACGTGTAGTCCTAGCTGTTCTATTGGAAAATACCGAAAAGAAAACTGTAATTGACAATTTTCCGCAAATATTAAAAGACTTATTAGCCGTTTACCCTAATCTTAGTCTCAAACTTTCGCCAAAATTAGCCGACCAGACACAATTTACCTATATCAAGACCGCTCAAGCACTAAATATTTCTGCAACTATCGTTGACGAGGCCAAGGCCCATTCACCATACGGTCTTATCGTACATAGTAATCATGCAGAGAATCTTGATAAAGTGTTATTTTCAGAGCTCTATCCTGATATCCTCGCTCCTAAAGAAACTGAACCTGTTACTGAAAAAAAGGGATTTTTTGCTAAACTATTTGGAAAATAAAAGCTGACGCAAGGTCAGCTTTTTCTTATATCACAATGTTTTACTGAGCTTGATGAGATTCCCAATATTGAGTCCTGTTCGATAGAGATTCTCCTTAGCAGTAGCTAAAACTTGGTCTAAGTCTGCTACTTGACCAATAATGGGAAAGGCAGCTGAAATGCCCGCTACTGGAAAATCAGGCAAGTCATCCTTTAGACTACCGCAGATAGCAATGACGGGAATAGCTGATGGTGTCCGCCTAGCCACCCCGACCGGTGCTTTACCAGACAAGGACTGGCTATCCATACGTCCTTCACCAACTATGACCAAATCAACTTCCTTCACACGTTGATCAAAATCAACGCAATCAAGTACAAAGTCAATCCCTGATTTAATTTCTGCACCTGCAAAGGCCACCAGGCCTGCAGCCATGCCTCCCCCTGCTCCTGAACCAGCCAGTTTTAAAACTTCAGGAGCAAAGTCAGTGTAGAATTGTGACATATCTTGGTCAACTTTTTTAAATTGTGAAGGAGACAAGCCTTTTTGTCCACCAAAAATATAGGTCGCTCCATCTTGACCACACAAGGGATTATCTACGTCAGTAATCAGATGAATAGTAACACCAGACAAATCAATCTTATTTTTAGAGGATACCTTCTTAATGAGACCAAGATTAGCACCTATTGGCTCAAGCTCCTGTCCCTCAGAATCATAAAAACGATAACCCAATCCATATGCCATACCAATACCACCATCATTGGTAGCAGACCCACCTACGCCTATGATAAAATCTCGGATGCCAGATTGAACCAAATAAACAATTAGTTCACCCATGCCTTGTGTCGTTAGAGCTAGAGGATTTCGTTTCTCCTTAGGAATATGCTCCAAGCCACAAATCGCAGCCATTTCAAAAATGGCAGTCTGGCCATTGCTGGCAAAAGAAACACTTCCGTCACTTGTATAGGCATGAGGAATCTTGATACTTTTCTTCTCAAGATTTAGATTTTCAGCAAGAGCATCTAAGGTGCCTTCGCCACCATCACCTATTGGCATGAGGTCAAACTCAGTGTCGGGTAAGGCCTTTTCAAAGCCCAATTTAAGAGCTAAGGCGACCTCTTTTGCAGACAAACTTTCCTTAAAGGAATCAGGTGCAATCAAAATTCGCATGATGTCCTCCTTCTATTTTTCTTTTAGGTAAGGGGATAAAGCCTGAACTAACTCTTCTGTCATATGTCGAGGACCTCGAACAGTTTTGATACCTAAACTCTTTAGTCTATCACTGTCAAATTCGGTGTCATTAAAGGTGTATAAGGGTTTAATCCGCATCAACTCCTTAATACTCGCCTCCTCACGGTAACCTTGATTAGGGATATTCGATTCTAAAACCTGACAGAGGTAACGGATGGCCTTGGTAGGTGCCGTAATATAGATAGCCACAAAATCTCCCTTTTGCATACTAGCTTTCTGTGTCCAAAGAATCTCATCATTTGCAGAAAACTCCTCCCCAATATCGTAGTATTTCAAATTTACGGGGATAATCCAATAATGAGGCTCCGAAGCCTTTCTAAGATGTTTGGGAGCCACTAGGGAACGACTTTCACTAAGAAGCTCAAAAACGGTCTGGTCCGGCAAGGTCTCATCTAAAACAAGACTGACCCAGGTCTTCTTGGACATATGGTAGCTAGGAAAAACCCCATCCATTTCCAAGAGCTTATCCATTTGCTTTGGATTAACCTTCAGGTTAACCACATCAAAAATTAAATCCGCCTTTTCTCCATCAAGCCCTAGTTTTTCTCCCTTAAGAGGAAAAAACAAGGCATACCATTTACCATCAACTCTGAAAGATAGATAGCTTGGTTCCTTCTCGAAAGGATGGTCTGCTTGGTCTGAAAATTCTTGAACTAAAAACTGAGCTAGGCGATTAGCTTGTGGAGATGAGAACAATTGATTTTCATAACAAGAATCAGCTAGCTGTGAGAGAAGTTCTCCATAAGCTTCTCTGACTTGACCAACGTAAGTTCCAGTGGCCTGAGGACTCCTGAAGATATCATAAGGCTCATCAAGATCACTATCGACAACCTGTCCCGTCAACTTACCTTCTAAATCAATAAACAATCGAGCTTCAAGTTCTTCAGCTATCAGTGTTTTTCTGAACTCGTAACCTTGCTCGGTAGCTGTAAAACCAAAAGGCTCTAGGCTATCAGGTTTTAGGACTTTCTTTTTAAAATAAGCATCCTCAAAAGTCATTGGTTCTCCCTTTTTCTAAAAAAGAGAAGTTGAGACAAACTTATGTCCCAACTCCTTTTTTATTTTGTTGACTGACGTAAGGTAATACCGTGATTAAGAATAACATCTTTTTCTTCAAGCTCTTCCTTATTCATGATTTTAGTCAACATACGCATGCTAACTGCCCCTAAATCATAGAGAGGATGATTAATACTAGAAAGGTTTGGACGTGTGTAACTTGTAATTGGTGAGTCATTGCTTGTGATGATTTCGAAGTCTTCTGGAACTGATTTACCTGCAGCAAAGAGGCCATTCAAGAGACCTGCAGCCAATTCATCTTCTCCAACATAGGCAGCAGTGGCACCAGAATTCAAGACACGTTGTGCTAAATCAAAGCCGTCTTTATAGCTATATTTAGCTTCAAAGACAAGTCCTTCATTGTAGCGCAAATTATTCTTTTCAAGTCCAGCCTTATAACCAGCTAGACGGAGCTTACCATTAATATCATCGATAAGCGGTCCTGATACAAAGGCAACCTTTTCATTATTTTTAGCAAGTTGTGTTATAGAATCCTCAACAGCAGCTTTATAGTCGATGTTAACACTCGGTAATTGGTGTTCGAGGTCCACTGTTCCTGCTAGAACAATCGGCGTACGGGTACGAGAAAATTCTGCACGAATTTTTTCCGTTAAGTGATAACCCATGAAGATGATACCATCAACTTGTTTGGCAAATAGAGAGTTAATGACGGTAACTTCGTGATCGTCATTTTCATCACTAGATGCAAGAACAATATTGTACTTGTACATCGTTGCAATATCATCAATCCCCCTTGCTAAAGTAGCAAAATAACTATTAGCAATATTTGGAATAACAACTCCTACAGTAGTGGTTTTCTTACTCGCCAAGCCACGCGCAACCGCATTTGGACGGTAATCCAAACGATCAATGACCTCAAGCACTTTTTTTCGGGTGTTTTCTTTTACATTTTTATTTCCATTTACCACACGAGACACAGTCGCCATCGAAACGCCCGCTTCACGCGCAACGTCATAAATAGTAATTGTTTCATCAGTATTCATAAAAACACTTCCTTTCTCATTTTACGCTCACTTATTCATTCTAATTGTATCAGATTCTGAAAACACTTTCAATTATTTTGACTGATTTTTTACAAAAAAATGAAAGGGATTCCTTCTTTATGGTTACGAGGAAGAAAGCCATTTCAGAAAAAGGCCTCTCATTTCGTGTTTCCAAGACTATCCATCGCTTACAAAACTAGCCTAAAAAAGTCTCAATGAAAGTAAATGATTTAATGAAAAGCCAAAAAACAACTTGCATTTTCCCTATAAAAGTGACAGAATGAGTGTAAGAAATACAAAGGAGTTTTTTCTATGTCTAAACTTGATCGCATTCGTCATTTTTTGAATGAAAATAAAGCAGGGCTAGCTATTGTTTCAGATCCTGTAACTGTCAATTATCTTACTGGTTTTGATTGTGACCCACATGAACGCCAAATGTTCCTCTTCGTCTACGAAAATCGTGAACCTGCCCTCTTTGTTCCTGCTCTTGAGGTTGCACGTGCCTCTGCTGTACTCGACTTCCCAGTCTTTGGTTATGTGGATTCTGAAAATCCATGGCAAAAAATCAAGGCTGGCCTAGCAAGTACAGACAGCCCTATTATTTATGCAGAGTTTGACAATCTCAATGTGACTAAGTTCCAAGGATTGCAAACGGTCTTTGAAGGTCGCTTTGAAAACTTGACACCATTCATTCAAAAAATGCGCGTTATCAAGTCAGCTGATGAAATTCAAAAAATGATTGTTGCCGGTGATTATGCTGATAAAGCTGTTAATATCGGTTTCGACAATATTTCTCTCGACGTTACTGAAACAGACATCATTGCTCAAATCGAATTTGGCATCAAACGCTTGGGCTATGAAATGAGCTTTGAAACTATGGTCTTGACTGGTAACAATGCAGCCAACCCACACGGCATTCCTGGAAGCAACAAAATTGAAAAAGATGCTCTTCTTCTCTTCGACTTGGGCTGTATGGTGAATGGCTATGCTTCAGATATGACGCGAACAGTCGCTGTTGGAAAACCCGATGATTTCAAAAAAGAAATCTACCACTTGACTTTAGAAGCTCAACAGGCTGCCCTAGATATGATTAAACCAGGTGTAACTGCCAGCGAAGTCGATGCTGCAGCACGTAATGTTATTGAAAAAGCTGGTTATGGTGAATACTTCAACCACCGCCTCGGACACGGTATCGGAATGGATGTGCATGAATTCCCTTCTATCATGGAAGGAAATGACATGGTCATTGAAGAAGGAATGTGCTTCTCAGTTGAACCAGGTATCTACATTCCTGAAAAAGTTGGTGTTCGTATCGAGGACTGTGGTTATGTGACAAAAGATGGCTTTGAAGTCTTCACACACACACCAAAAGAATTGCTCTATTTTGATGTCTAATTAATAAACATGGGTCTTCAATTAAATTGAAGATCTTTTTGTTTGTAGCCAAATCGAAAACACCAAAAAAGCTGACTCATCGAGAGTCAGCTTTTACTATTTTTCCTCATGCTCTTGTCTAAGATAGTCAAGTCCTTCTTCAATCCATCCTGGCATTGCTTCTGCCAAGGGTTTAAAGCCATAGTTCAAACGACTATCAGAAAAACGATGACGATGAGGGATTTTATTTTTTTCTTCCTCAAGGGTTCTCAAAGAAAGACTAGCCTTTTGTGTAAATTCATCAAAATCAACAACTTGAACCAAGACCTCCTGGTCTACCTTGAGGGTATTGTAGATGTTGTCGATATAACCTGTCTTAATCTCCGAGATGTGAATCAAGCCTGTGGTACCATTTTCCAATGAAACAAAGGCACCGTAAGGCTTGATGCCTGTGATAACACCCCTAAGCTTGTCTCCAATCTTCATCTTAGTCTGCTACCTCAACTGTTTCAATTACAACATCCTCAAGTGGCTTATCTTGGGCGCCAACCTTAACATTGGCAATTTCATCAAGCACCTTGTAAGAGTCTTCATCCACCAATTGACCAAAGACTGTGTGACGACGGTCTAGGTGAGGTGTTCCCCCATTTTCAGCATAAGCTTCTGCGATTGGTGCTGGCCATCCACCACGTTCGAGTTCCTTTTTAGCATAAGGAATTTCAGGCGTTTGAACGATGAAGAACTGACTACCATTAGTATCTGGTCCAGCATTGGCCATAGAAAGCGCACCACGGAGGTTATAGAGCTCTTCAGAAAATTCGTCCTGGAAGCTACCACCAAAGCTTGACTCACCACCCATACCAGTACCAGTTGGGTCACCACCTTGAATCATAAAGTCCTTGATAATTCTGTGGAAAATCACACCATCATAGTAGCCACTCTTGGCCAAATTGACAAAGTTAGTAACTGTTAATGGTGCATGATCAGGGAAGAGTTTGATGACCAAATTACCATGATTTGTTTTAATTGTTGCGACTGGACCTTCTACTGTATCCAAGTCAAGTTGTGGGAAATGAAGTTCTTTTTCTACCAATCCGAGTTCCTCCAAGGCATTGAAAATGCCATCTTCTTCTATTGTTCCTGTAACGTAATCTGCTTTTTCTTTCAATTCTGGTGTGGCATTACCCATAGCAATCTTAAGTCCAACATAGTCAAAGATTTCCATATCGTTTGGACCATCACCAAACATCATGGTATTGACTGGTTTAAGATTTTCATGCTCCAAGACATGCTCGACACCAGAGGCCTTTGAGATACCATTTGCTACGACGTCAGAGGAGTGTTCGTGCCAGGGTACCATACGGACATGGGATGCGAGTTCTTCTGGTAATTCAAGGTCACCATCATTTTCCGCAAAAGTCCACATATGGTAAACATCATTCGACAAGTGAAAGTCTGGCTCCACATCACAAAGACCATAGACTGGTTTCATAGCATTATCAATCAAATCTGAACGCTCTGAGACAACTGGCTTATCCTTACCAGCAAAGCCCCAAGCAATTCCAATCTCTTTGCACCAAGCAACAAAAGCTTCTGTAACCTCACGAGCGAGGGGTTGGTTATAAATTTCTTCCCCTTTTCGGTTAATGACATAAGTTCCATTGATAGTTACAAAATAATCGGGCTCTAGGTCTCGAATGTCCTCAACGACACCATAGTAGC
>ENA-OPTB01001909-OPTB01001909.1-human-gut-metagenome-genome-assembly--contig:-NODE-1909-length-14574-cov-4.646877_pt1 | contig 14574 bp, 9 predicted proteins | sample MGYA00241810_ERZ501911 | MGnify/ENA primary metagenome ERZ501911 (study PRJEB25962, sample SAMEA2042304) | human gut metagenome | biome: human gut; feature: human-associated habitat; material: faeces... | reverse complement strand
TCCGATCGGGCTTTGGTTGATGTCGATTACCTTATCAAGATTTTCAATGCCTTTTATACCCTTGTTTTTACCCGGGATAATCTTGGCTTTGTTTAAATCACGGGCAAGAGTTTTGTATAAAATCTCATTAATCAGTGAACTTTTTCCCGAACCCGAAACGCCCGTTACGCAAACAAGTTTGCCGAGCGGAATCTTTACATTTACATTTTTAAGATTGTTTTCGGCGGCACCGAGAATTTCAATAAATTTTCCGTTGCCCTCCCTGCGTTTTTCGGGTACGGGAATAACTCTTTTATGGCTTAGATACTGACCTGTAATTGATTTTTCGCAAGCCTTGATCTCATCAACATCGCCTACGCACACAATTTCTCCGCCGTGCACACCTGCACCGGGTCCGACATCGACAATACAGTCGGCAGCGTACATAGTATCCTCATCGTGCTCAACAACAATAACCGTATTGCCCAAGTCACGAAGTCTTTTAAGCGTGCTCAAAAGTTTTTCGTTGTCACGCTGGTGCAAACCGATACTCGGCTCGTCAAGAATATAAAGCACGCCCATAAGACTGCTGCCGATTTGAGTTGCAAGTCTTATACGCTGACTTTCACCGCCGCTAAGCGTTCCTGCAGAACGGGAAAGCGTAAGATAGCCAAGACCGACACGCTGTAAAAAGTTAAGTCGTTCACGGATTTCCTTTACAATCTCGGCAGAAATAATCTTTTCTTTTTCGGTAAACTCAATTGTATCAAGAAATTCAAGCGCAGATACAACGGATTTTTTACAGAAATCCGCAATATTAATTCCGCCGACCGTTACGGCAAGGCTCTCTTTTGACAGTCTGTCGCCGTTACATTCGTCACAAGGAATTTCAGACATATAATTTTGTATTTCTTCCTTAATCCAATTACTTGATGTATCTTTATATCTTCTTTCGAGATTATTTATAATACCCTCAAATTTTTGCTCATAACTGCCACTGCCGTAAACCGATTTACGGTGAATAGTCAAGGTTTCGTCACCTGTACCGTAAAGCAAAATTTTGATAATTTCAGGTGATAGTTCCGACAACGGTGCGTCAAGTGAAAAATTATATTTTTCGGCAAGTGCCTCAAAGTACATAGCCGCAATGGAACTGCCCTCCATTGCCCAGCCGCTTCCTTTTATAGCACCCTGTCGCACACTTTTACTCATATCGGGAATAATTTTATTTTCGTCAATCTTAAGAAATACGCCCAAGCCCGTACATTTAGGGCAAGCACCGAACGGATTATTAAAAGAGAACATTCTCGGCGATAAATCTTCAATACTCACACCGTGGTCCGGGCATGAATACTTCTGTGAGAACATTACATCTTCTCCACCGACAATATTCACAAGAATGATACCGTTTGAAAGTTTAGAGGCGGTTTCTATACTGTCAGAAAGTCTTGAAGTAATTTCAGGCTTTACTACAAGTCGGTCAACAATTACTTCTATATTATGTTTTTTATTTTTCTCAAGCGGAATTTTCTCTGACAAATCATACACAATTCCGTCTGCTCTTACTCTCGCAAAACCCGATTTTCTTGCACTTTCGAGTACCTTTACATGCTCGCCTTTTCTGCCACGCACAACAGGAGCCAAAACCTGAATTTTTGTGCCCTCGTCGTAAGACATAATTTTATCTACTATCTGGTCAACCGTCTGCTGTCTGATTTCTCTGCCGCAAACAGGGCAGTGCGGAATACCGACTCTTGCATAAAGCAAACGCAGGTAATCGTAAATTTCGGTTACGGTGCCGACGGTTGAACGAGGATTTTTCGATGTGGTCTTCTGGTCAATGGAAATAGCAGGTGACAATCCCTCAATGCTCTCTACATTCGGTTTGTCCATTTGTCCCAAAAACATTCTTGCATAAGAAGAAAGGCTTTCTACATAGCGTCTTTGTCCCTCGGCATAGATGGTATCAAAAGCAAGCGAGCTTTTGCCCGAACCCGAAAGACCTGTTATTACAACAAGTTTATTTCTCGGAATTTCAACATTGATATTTTTCAGATTATGCTCTTTAGCTCCTCTTACTATAATTTTGTCGTGTTCCATCTCTTTCCCCTTTTTCCTTTATTTAGCAATTATAGCCTCTCATAAAGAGAGGCTATAAAAATTATTATTCGTTATCTTTGTTTTCAGCAGTATTTGCATTATCTTCTTCGGATTCGGCATCTTCTGCCTCAACAGGCTCAACATAAGTGCCGTTCATAACAGCCTCAAAGTCATCGCCGCCCATTTTTTCATGCTTAATAAGGTAAGCTGCAACCTCATGAAGTTTATCAATATTATCCTTCAAAATGGTTTCTGCTCTGTCGTAAGCATTGTTGACAATCTCAAGAATAAGCTCGTCAATCTTAGCGGCAGTTCTCTCTGAATAATCTTGAGTATGACCCATATCTCTGCCTAGGAATACGGCACTGTTGTCTTTGCCGTAACAAATACAGCCAAGCTCCTTAGTCATACCGTACTTTGTAACCATATCACGGGCAGTCTTTGTAGCCTTTTCAATATCGTTAGACGCACCGGTTGAAATATCATCAAGAATGATTGCCTCCGCAACTCTACCGCCAAGACATACTACGATGTCTTCAAGCATTTCTGTGCGTGAGTTGTAAGACTTATCTTCAGACGGCAACGGCATTGTATAACCGCCTGCCATACCTCTCGGAATAATAGAAATCTCGTGAACAGGGTCTTGTGTAGCAAGCTCGTGGAAACAGATTGCGTGACCTGCCTCGTGATAAGCGGTAAGTTTCTTTTCCTTGTCGCTCATAACTCTTGTCTTTTTCTCTGCACCGACTACAACCTTGATTGTAGCCTCTTCGATTTCTTCCATAGTGATGGCTTTTTTATTCTTTCTTGCAGCAAGCAAAGCAGCCTCGTTAAGGAGATTCTCAAGGTCTGCACCTGTGAATCCTGCTGTTGTCTTTGCAATAGTCTTGAGATTAACATCGGGAGCAAGCGGCTTTTTGCGAGCATGTACCTTAAGGATAGCTTCTCTGCCGTTGATGTCAGGATAGCTTACGATTACCTGTCTGTCAAATCTGCCCGGACGCATAAGAGCAGGATCGAGAACATCAGGTCTGTTAGTTGCGGCAATAAGGATAACGCCCTCGTTTGCTCCGAAGCCGTCCATCTCTACAAGCAACTGGTTAAGTGTCTGCTCACGCTCATCGTGACCGCCGCCAAGACCTGCGCCTCTCTGGCGACCTACGGCGTCAATCTCATCAATGAAGATGATACACGGTGAGTTCTTCTTAGCCTGTTCAAAGAGGTCACGAACTCTTGACGCACCGACGCCGACAAACATTTCTACAAAGTCGGAACCTGAAATTGAGAAGAACGGAACGCCTGCCTCGCCTGCAACAGCTCTTGCAAGCAATGTTTTACCTGTACCAGGAGGGCCTACAAGGAGTACACCCTTAGGGATTCTTGCGCCGAGTTTATTATACTTATCCGGAGCTTTAAGGAATTCAACGATTTCTTCAAGCTCTTCCTTTTCTTCGTCTGCGCCTGCAACATCTTCAAATGTGGTTTTGCGCTTTTCGTCATTTGTATTTTTGATTTTAGCCTTGCCGAAGTTCATTTCTTTTCCGCCAAGACCGCCGCCCATTTTCTTCATAATGAATATCCATACAACTACAAAGAGGATTCCCGTTACAAGTATAGGCAAAAATTCATATAAAAGTGTGTTGTCACTGCCTCTTTTAAGATCTTGATTAGGATTGTTTGGGTCATGCGGATCGGGGTTAAACGGTGCGATATCATCAAGGAATCTTTCAATATCAGCAAGCGTACCTCTTACAACAACATTTTTTGCTGAGCTCTTTGCATTTTTTCCGTCAGGATCTGTAGCTGTGATATTATCATCCGTTGTATCCTGAACAATGTTGTCAGCTGTAGCGATGTCCTTTGCGGGTTTAAGTTTTACACCCTCTTTAAGTGTAATTTCAATCGCACCTGTGCCGTAATTGATTATATAGCTTTCAACCTGATGATCTCTGAAAAGATTGACAAGCTGCGAGGTTGTGTAACTTGCAGATGAATTTTGGGTCATCAAAAATGCCACACCGAGCACAACCATAACCGCAACAGTGATATAAATAATTATGTTACGCAGTTTTTTGTCCAATAGGAATCACTCCTTTTTATATTATGAATTTAAAAGCGCAATTTTATGTATCCTGTGAATAAACAGACTCCTTAAGAACGCCTACATAAGGGAGATTTCTGTAACGCTCCGCATAGTCAAGTCCGTAGCCTACAATAAATGCGTCGGGAATTACAGAACCGACATAAGCAACATCAATATCGGTAACTCTTCTGTCAGGCTTGTTGAACAATGTGCAAATCTTTACAGACGCAGCATTTTTTGCATAAAGATACTGTGAAATAAAAGCAAGTGTTCTGCCCGAGTCCACAATATCCTCAACAATGAGAATATGCTTGCCGTCAACAGAAGTTGAAATATCTTTCTGAATATTAACTCTGCCCGAGCTTACAGTTGAGTTGCCGTAGCTTGAAACAGCAAGAAAATCTATGCTGAAATCAAGGTTTACTTCCCTCATTAAATCAACCATAAACGATACGCAGCCCTTAAGCAAGCCTACCATTATAAAGTCCTTGCCATTATAATCCTTTTCAATCTCTTTTGCAAGCCTTTTCACAATATTTTTAATATCCTGCTCGCTGTAAAGTATTTTTTCGATGTCCTTATGCACAAAAAATCCTCCCTTGTTCACATATTATAATAAATTTTCTTTTTTCTGCACTATAAGATGTCTGAACCGAATTTATCCCCTCACACCACAATATTTCATTATTCACTGCCACAAGCGGAAGTTTATCCCTCAATTCAGACGGAATTTTAAATTCATTCATAGCCTTTCTTAAAGGCTTGGTAATATTTCTGTCCTTGAAAAAAATCTTATCGCCCTGTCTGCGTGTGCGTATCACGGCGTTTTTCGTTTCTTTTTCGGACAAATAAATCGGATTATCGGTTAAATCGTCAAAATCTGTAATTTCTTTTACAAAATATTTTATATTATCAAATGTAAATTCTTTATTAATAACATCGGCAAATAATATTTCTTCACCAAAATTATTAACAGCTTCGGTATTTTCTATCCGCAGTATTCCCTGTTTTACCACAGCTCGAAAATTACCGCACAAATCAACACAGCCGCTTTCAAAAAGAGCATTATCAATAAGTTCGATATGAATATGCTCGGGAATATCGGCTCCGTTTTCAACACAAATTTTTTTGATTACATTCTGCCGTATGATTTTATCCTGCTCACAAATCTTTTTTGTCGAATATCCGAAAGCAAGTCTGCTGTCGGCAACCGCTTTATCTGTCTGTTTGTCAAGATAAACTGACAGAAGTTTTGCGTCGTCGCACAGTCGCTTTAAAGAAGCTTCAAAACTCGGATTTATCTTTTTCAGCTCGGTGATTACATTATGACGGATTTTGTTTCTTGTGTAATCATCGGTAAGGTTTGTGCTGTCGGTCACATAATCAAGTGAATTTTCACGGCAGTAATTTTCAATGTACGCTCTGTCGCACAAAATCAGCGGTCTGATTATATAATCTCGCCTTTCGGGAATTGCACAAAGTCCGTTAAGCGATGTGCCCCTTACAAGGTTAATCATCAGCGTTTCCGCATTATCGGAAAGCGTGTGTGCAGTTGCGATTTTACAGTTAAGCTTTTTGGAAAGCTCGTCAAATTCTTTATATCTGACATTCCTTCCACAAAGCTCCGTACTGATTTTTTCTTTCTCCGCTATTGACGGAACATTTATTTTTTTTATAAAAAGTTTGACGGAAAGTTTTTTACAAAATTCTCTGCAAAATTCTTCATCTCGCTCTGCCTCTTCGCCCCGTATCATATGATTAATATGGATTGCGTATAATGTAAGATTATATTTTTCTTTTACAGAACAAAGCATATGAAGAAGTGAAACCGAATCTGCTCCGCCCGAAAGCGCAACGGCAACGGAATCATTTTTTTCAATCAGCTTATATTTATTTACAGCCGTCAAAAAAGGATTACTCACTTCTGTCCTCCGTACCTGTAAATCTCATAAACTCACCCTGCCAATGCATTTTTACCGTACGAGCCTCGCCGTGACGGTTTTTGGCTACAATACACTCACCTGAATTTTGATCTGCCCCCTGCGGAGAATCGTCCTCGTTTTTATCGTAATATCCCTCACGGTAAAGAAAAAGTACGATGTCGGCATCCTGCTCGATAGAACCCGAATCACGCAAGTCGGAAAGCTGCGGTCTGTGGTCGGTACGCTGTTCGCTTGCACGGGAAAGCTGTGACAGTGTGATAACGGGAACATTCATTTCTTTTGCAAGAATTTTAAGATTTCTTGTGATTTCAGAAATTTCCTGAACTCGGTTATCTATTCTTCTGCCGCTGCCCATAAGCTGTAAGTAGTCAATAATTACAAGGTCAAGTTTTCTCATTCGTCTTAACTTTGATTTCATTTCGGTAATGGTAATACCCGGTGAATCGTCAAGATAAAGCTCCGACTTGCCGAGAATATCGCTTGCCGGAATAAGTCTGTCCCATTCCTCATCGTTTAGCTTACCTATTCTCAGCTTTGTACCTTCAATAAGAGCCTCTGCCGACAATAAACGGCTGGCAAGCTGTTCCTTTGACATTTCCAAAGAGAAAAAAGCAACCGTTTTTTTAGCCGTACAGGCAACATATCGTGCAATATTCAGCGCAAAACTCGTTTTACCCATACCCGGTCGGGCGGCGAGCAAAATAAGGTCGCTTCGGTTAAGACCCGTAATTACTCGGTCAAGGTCGCCGATACCCGTAGAAACAGGTTTCATACTGTCGTCTGTTGTGCTGTTGAGAGCGTCAAGTCTGTCAAAAGTCTGCATAATAACAGAGTTAATTCTCTCAAGTCCCTTTTTCTCGTTACCCTGTCTTATATCAAAGATTTTCTGCTCGGCAGAGTCGATAATAACAGATGTATCTTCCGTGCCTGCCGTAGCGTCATCAATGATTTCTCTTGCAGCGGTAATAAGCCTGCGGATATTGTATTTATCTCTTATAACCTCCGCATAAGCCTCGGCATTGGATATTGACGGACAGTTGTTTACAAGGTCATAAAGATATGTCTTGCCTGTCGTTTCGTCAAACGAACCTGTCTGCTTAAGTTTTTCAAGCAATGTGACAAAGTCGATTTTGCCGCCGAAGTTGACCATCTCGGTCATCGTCTTGAAAATCAGCTTATGCAGTGAAACATAAAAATAATCGGGGGACTTGATGTATTCAATTACTTTATCAAAAACATCGCTTTCAAGAATAATCGCACCAAGCAGTGCCTGTTCAGCTTCGGGACTGTACGGCATATGAAGTCCGTCGTAGCTACTCGAAATTTGATTATCCGCCATTTGTCACCCCTCCTTTGCAATCGTAAATAAAATTAAGCCTCTGATACCTTAACGGTAATGTTTGCAACAATACCCGAATAAAGTTTTACATCGGCTTTGTAAGAACCGAATTCTTTAATATCACTTTCAAGAACAACCTTACGCTTGTCTATGTTGATATTATACTGTTTTTTGATTTCCTCGGCAACCTGCTTTGCGGTAATGCTGCCGAAAAGTTTGCCGCCCTGACCGGCTTTTGCTTTCATCTCAAAGGTTTTGCCCTCAAGCTGTGCTTTATAACCCTCTGCCTGCTTTTTCTCGGTAGCAATCTTAAAGTTCTTTGAGTTTTCAGCGTTTCTATATTCATTCATAGCCTGTGCATTTGCCTCTCTTGCAAGGTTCTTAGGAAGAAGAAAATTTCTTGCATATCCGTCAGAAGCATTTACAAGGTCGCCTTTTTTGCCAAGTGCCTTAACATCCTGCAAAAGTATTACTTTCATAATTATCGTTCCTTTCTGCTATTTGCAACTTGCATCCTCAAGATTTGTATCTATAACTTCGATAAGCATCTTGAGAGCCTGTTCTTTATTTATATCACTAAGCTGTGTAGCCGACATTGTCTGATGTCCGCCACCGCCGAGCTTTTCCATAATAATCTGCACATTTACAGCGCCAAAGCTGCGTGCAGAAATACAAATTTTACCGCCGCTTTCATAAATTACAAAAGAGGCTTTTACATTTTCAAGCGTGAGTAATTCGTCTGCTGCCTGCGCAGAGGCAAGTCTTACATCACCGTCAGCGCCCTTTGCGATTGAAATTGCGCAGTTTCTGTATATTTTTGCATCGCATACTATGCTTACTTTTTCACGGTAAGTTTCAATTGAATCGGAGAACATCTGCTTTACATTGATTGTAGTAGCGCCTCTTCTCCTCAAATATGCGGCTGCTTCAAAGGTTCTTACACCTGTTTTTAAAACAAAATTCTTTGTATCAAGCATAATGCCCGCAAGCAAAGCGTCCGCCTGTGCATATCCGATTGCTTTATCATCAATGCAGCTGATAATCTCGCTGCACATTTCACACGCAGACGAAGCAAACGGCTCGTGGCAGAAAACAAGTGCGTTATCTATATAATTAACCGCTCTGCGATGATGGTCAATAACAATGACCTTTTTACATTCATCGTAAAGCTGTGGACTTTCAAGAGAATTTCTCAAATGAGTATCAACAATGATAAGCAAAGTCTTTGGTGTAACCTGTTTCATTGCCTCATCGGGGGTAATAAATATATCTTTTCCTATGTTTTTCTCTGCATAATCAATCAGCTTTTCAGCCATAGTTTTTGTTTTATCAACAACTATTTTTGAATACAGATTAAAAGATTTTTCCATAACCGACTGCATACCGATAGCCGCACCGATACAATCAAGGTCAGAAAATCTGTGCCCCATAACAAAAACTTTATCGCAATCGTTTATCGTACGCTTGATTGCATTTGCAATAACACGCATACGCACCTTGCTGACCTTTTCGGAAGTAGCGGAAGTACCTCCGAAAAATTCATAAATATTGTTGCTTATAATAGCAACCTGATCTCCGCCTCTGCCAAGCGCCATATCAAGCGCCTTTCTCGCATTGGTTTCGCTGTCTTTGAGAGAGTTTATGCCTCTGCACAAACCGATAGATACCGTAGCGGTATGCTGACCCGCTTTTATGCCGTGAATTTCCTGTAATATTGGGAACTTTTGTTCAACAAGTTTGTCAACATCGGTTTCTTTAAAGATAATCATATAACGGTTATTGCCGATTATCTTAAACAAAGCGTTATACTCGTTCGCCCATCTCTGCAAGAACGACTGAACATTCAGAGAAACCTCGGAATAAATTTCATCGGATTCGTTTGAAAAGTCATCGCTGTTATCAAAAGTAATAATCGCTACACAAGGACGGGTTGCATTGTACTCACGCACAATTTGCCTGTAATATGTATTCTCCACAAAATAACAAACATATCCCTCGTTTGTAGAGATGACAAAGCCTACAAATTCATTGCCGTTGCAGGCGGTTTCAAATGTTTCGTGGTCGGCGACATCTGTTATTTTCTTGTCGCCTATGTAAGGCGAAATCATATCGCCTTCGGGATTTTTACCGTTGCAGAACTGCTTTCTGAACCTTGTATTGCTCCAAATTATCTCGCCCTCTGCACCAAGCACCGTGACGGGAATTTTGTATTTATCAAGAAATTCGGGATTAAATCCGTTGATTTTCTCAGCTGTACTGCGAACGGTGGTAGCTATATAGTTACGAAAGCGAAGGGTCGAAACGACAACTATACCTGCGGTTACAACCGACACGGCAATCTCAATGTAGCAAAGCATCGGGTCATAGCTGTACGATGCAAAAGACATAGCAAGCATTGCAACCGAAAATATAACAAATGTCGGCATAGTCGTAAAACTTTTCTTCTTCAATTCAAACCCTTCCTTTCGTAGATTTTTAATTATACTTCCTGTAAAATCGGAAGAATCATTGGGGTTCTGCGTGTTTTTTGTGAGATAAGTTTGGAAACATCATCTTTAATTCTGTTCTTGATTATACCCCACTCATGAATGTTGTTGTCTGCACAATCTTCAAGAATGTTGTTTGCAACCTGTCTTACCTCGTCAAGCAAACCCTCGCTCTCACGAACATATACAAAGCCTCTTGATACAATATCAGGGCCGCTGATAACATGACCGTCATAAACATCGAGAGATGCAACGATAATGATAAGTCCGTCCTGTCCGAGATGCTTTCTGTCACGAAGTACAATACTTCCGACATCACCTACTCCAAGACCGTCAACAAATACCTTTCCCGCAGGTACAGCAGGCAATTCTTTCATATAGTTTTCGTTGATTTCAATGCAACTGCCGACATCGCCGATATAAATATCTTTTCTGTCCATACCGAGGAACATAGCAAGATCGGCGTGTTTTCTTAGGTGCTTTTGCTCGCCGTGAACAGGGATAAAGTACTTCGGTTTTACAAGTTTATGAATAATCTTAAGTTCTTCCTGACAAGCATGTCCCGAAACATGAACTTCATACATTGATTCGTAAACGACCTTACAGCCCTTTTTGAGGAGTTCGTCAACAACATTTCCGACTGTTTTTTCGTTACCGGGAATAGGATTGGCAGAAATGATAATAAAGTCACCCTCGCCGACCATAACTTTGCGGTGGTCTGAATATGCCATTCTTGACAACGCACTCATCGGTTCGCCTTGACTGCCTGTAGTAACAAGAACAATTTGCTCTCTCGGGTATCTGTCAAGCATATCAAGGTCTATTAAAATATTTTCAGGCACGCTAAGATAGCCGAGTTCACTCGCAACAGCCATATAGTTGACCATACTTCTGCCCGAAAAAGCTACTTTTCTTCCGTATTTTTCCGCACAATTAATAATCTGCTGTACTCTGTTTACATTTGAAGCAAAGGTTGCAATAATAATTCTGTCGTGCTCCGCTCTTCTGAAAAGATTGTCAAAACTATCCGAAACCGTGCGTTCGGTCTGTGTGTAACCGGGACGCTCTGCGTTTGTGCTTTCAGCAAGAAGAGCCAATACGCCCTCATCGCCTACACGGGCAAAAGCCGACAAATCAATCATATCGCCTGTAATAGGTGTGCAGTCAATTTTAAAGTCGCCTGTATGCACAATTGTGCCTGCGGGTGTGCGGATAGCAAATGCAACCGCATCCGGAATTGAGTGGTTTACATGGATAAACTCAACACTCATACAGCCGAGTTTAATCGTTTCGCCTGCATTAACTCTGTTAAGGCTTGACTCATTATAAAGGCTGTGTTCCTTGAGTTTGTTGCCTACAAGTCCGAGAGTAAGCGCAGTTCCGTAAATCGGAATATTTACTCTGCCAAGTAAGAACGGAAGTCCGCCGATGTGGTCTTCGTGACCGTGAGTAAGCACAATACCTCTGATTTTGTCTTGATTCTGTTCGATATAAGTAAAATCAGGGATAACGAGGTCAACACCGAGCATATCTCCGTCAGGGAAAGCCATACCGCAGTCAACAAGAATTATATCGTTCTCGCACTCAATCATTGTAATGTTCTTGCCGATTTCGTTAAGCCCTCCAAGGAAAGCAATCTTTACAGACGGCTTGTTTTTAATCGGTTTAAACTGTTTTTGATAAGGCTTTTTGCGGTAATTCTTTGAATATTTAAAATTTTTATTACCGCCCTTAAAAGTACCTCCCTTAAAAGATTCGGATGCTCCCTTGCCCTGCGACGGCTTGTAAGAAGACCCTCCGTAATTTTTTTTACCTTTTGAGTACTTATTGTAGCTGTTGCTTTTTCTTCGATTATCGTACTTAAATTCTGTACTCACAAATTTACCTCCATATTTCTTAAAATTTATTAAAATTAACATTTCACACAATACAGGCATAAATTCCTTTTGTATGTATCAAAATATAAAGCCTGAAAATTCGTAATAAATACAAAGTTCTGATATAAAACGGTCATATCAGCAAAATGAAATATTAATTATTATATACAGTATAAATATATTTTGAATCCGTATTTAATACAGATTAAATCCTAATTGTAATCTTCTTTATTGTACCGCAAATCAAAGAGCAATGTCAAGCGTGTTAAAGAATTAAAAGACAATTTTAATATTACATTTAAGTAAACATTCCATATATTTCTATTTTAGTATGCTCAATATTTGAATTTTAAAATCATAATTACGGAAGATTTTAAAATTAAGAATTATGATTTAATAAATTCCGTAAATAATATAATTAAATTGAAAAAATAAACATAAAATATGGTTGCATTTGGTGATTTTGCGTATTATAATATAGGTTGAACATCAGCTAAGGAGAATTGCAAATGAAACAAGTTGAAATTTTTACAGACGGAGCTTGCAGCGGCAATCCGGGACCCGGTGGCTGGGGTGCGATTTTGAGATATAATGAGCACGAAAAAGAAATCTCGGGAGGAGAAGCCGTCACCACAAACAACCGTATGGAAATTAGTGCCGTAATCGGTGCGCTTTCACTCCTTAAAGAGCCTTGCAATGTAACTCTGTACAGCGATTCTCAATATGTTTGCAACGCATTAAAGCTCGGTTGGGCTAAAAAATGGAAAGCAAACGGTTGGATGCGCAACAAAAAAGAAAAAGCGCTTAATCCCGAGCTTTGGGACAAGCTGCTGTCTTTATGTGACATTCATAATGTTGATGTTGTATGGGTAAAAGGTCACGCAGGACATCCCGAAAACGAGCGTTGCGACCGTTTGGCGGTTGCCGAGGCGCACAAGTTTTCAAAAGCCTGACTGACCGATTTTTATATAGATATAGATAGGAGATTATCAAGTATGAGATATATTTATGCAGACAACTCCGCTACAACAGCTATATCGCCTACAGTGCTTGAAAAAATGATGCCTGTACTCACCGAGTACTACGGCAACCCGTCAAGCCTTTACAGAATAGGCGGTAAAGCCAAGGAAATTCTTGAAAACTCAAGAGAAAATATTGCAAAAAACCTTGGTGCTGCTAATGCTAATGAGATATACTTCACCTCAGGCGGCAGTGAATCTGACAACTGGGCATTAAAGGGCGTTTGCAGAGCCCTTAAGGCAAAAGGCAAAAAACACATTATCACTTCTAAGTTTGAGCATCACGCTATTCTTCACACATGCCAGACTCTTGAAAAAGAGGGCTTTGAGGTAACTTACCTTGATGTGTACGAAAACGGTATTGTTCACCCCGAAGATGTAGAAAACGCTATCAGAGAAGATACAGCTATTGTATCTATTATGTATGCAAACAATGAAATCGGTACTATCCAGCCAATTACCGAAATCGGAGCAATTTGCAAAAAGCACAAAGTAATTTTCCATACCGACGCTGTTCAGGCTGCCGGCTATGTAAAAATAAATGTTCAGGAGCAGAATATTGATATGCTTTCAATGACTGCTCATAAATTACACGGACCTAAGGGCATCGGACTTCTCTATGTAAGAAGAGGTATCAGATTAGAGAATTTAATTGACGGCGGTGCTCAGGAAAGAAATAAAAGAGCCGGTACAGAAAATGTTGCGGGAGTAGTAGGTCTTGACGCAGCTCTTCAGGAAGCCGTTGACACAATGGACGAAAGAAGAGAGCATCTTGAAAAATTGCGTGACAGACTTATTGACGGACTCCTCAAAATTGAGCGTTCAAGAGTAAACGGCGACAGAGTTCACCGCTTACCGGGCAATGTAAATATGTGCTTTGAGGGCATTGAAGGCGAAAGCCTGCTCTTAAGACTTGATATGAACGGAATTTCGGCATCTTCGGGTTCAGCTTGTACTTCGGGCAGCCTTGACCCAAGCCATGTTCTTCTCGCTATCGGTCTTCCTCACGAAATCGCACACGGCAGTATGCGTCTTTCTTTCTCGGCAGAGCTTACAGACGAAGATGTTGACTATATGCTCGAGGTTATTCCGCAGGTTGTAACATACTTAAGAAATATGTCACCTCTCTGGGAAAAAATTAAAAAGCAAGAGGCTCAAGAAGCCCTTAATAAATAAACAGGAGGCTTAGTTATGGCTTATTCAGAAAAGGTAATGGACCACTTTGCCAACCCAAGAAATGTTGGTGAAATTCCTGATGCCGACGGCATCGGTGAAGTTGGTAACTCAAAATGTGGCGACATTATGAAAATGTATATCAAAGTTAAGGACAACACTATTGTAGATGTTAAGTTCAAAACTTTTGGTTGCGGTGCAGCTATTGCTACAAGCAGTATGGCAACAGAGCTTATCAAGGGTAAATCTATTGATGAGGCTTTAAAACTTACAAACAAGGCAGTTATGGAGGCTCTTGACGGACTTCCGCCTGTAAAGGTTCACTGTTCTGTACTTGCCGAGCAGGCTATCAAGGCTGCTCTTGCAGATTACTACAAAAGAAACGGTATCGACCCAACACCTATCGTAGGTGAAATCGGCGACTGCGACGATTGTCATTGTCATTAATCAAAATTTTAGGACAGGCTTTGTGCCTGTCCTTTTTTGTTGTTTCTTTATCAAAAGTTGAGATAAATCATAATTTAGCTGATTGCTTTATCAAGCAATTATAAAAGTTTGGTCGACCTTTTCAAAGG